>Ga0209200_1000109_pt1 | contig 92840 bp, 80 predicted proteins | sample AD_UKC033_MetaG_FD_184406 | JGI IMG/M metagenome (GOLD analysis project Ga0209200, IMG submission 184406) | Active sludge microbial communities of municipal wastewater-treating anaerobic digesters from USA - AD_UKC033_MetaG (SPAdes) (version 2) | ecosystem: Engineered > Bioreactor > Anaerobic >...
TCGGGCCCGAGATCCTGGGCACCGTCCTCATCACGGTCGTCGGCATGCTGTTCGTCATCCCGCTGGGCGTCGTCTCCGCGGCCTACCTGGTCGAGTGCTCCTCGGACGGCCAGGTGATGCGGATCATCCGCATGTGCATCAACACGCTGGCGGGCGTCCCGAGCATCGTGTTCGGCCTGTTCGGACTGGCGTTCTTCGTGCTGTTCCTGTTCCCCTTGCTCGGGTTCGAGTCCAAGCCGTGCATCCTTGCGGCGTCGATGACCCTGGCGGTCCTGACGCTGCCCGTGATGATCCGAGCCAGCGAGGAGGCGATTCGCGCGGTCCCGCAGTCGTACAAGGAAGGGGCGCTGGCCCTCGGGTCCAGCCGGTTCCACACGTTCGTGACCGTGACGCTGCCGGCGGCGCTGCCCGGCATTCTGACGGGCGTGATCCTGAGCCTCAGTCGCATCGCAGGCGAGACGGCCCCCATCCTCTTCACCGGCGCGGTCTCGCTCGGCGATGTCCCGAAGTCTGTCTTCGACCCGACGCGGACGCTCTCGTACGGCAGCTATGACATGGCGGTGGGCGACCGCCTGGCCATGATGGTCCCGCACAACCAGTACGGCATGGTCGTCACGCTCGTGATGCTCATCCTGATCCTGAACGCAATGGCCGTCGTGCTGCGGTCTCGCGTGTTCAAGAAACTCCGAGGACAATAGGAATCGACTTGCGATGCCGGAAGATGGAGAGAATATGCCCGTGACAGCAGCCGACAACACGAAGAAATTGGATGGATTCGTTCGTAGTGTGCCCGTAAGGGCATATCTTCCTCGGGAGGAAGAAACGCCTCCCGGCGTCACTACGAACTGCAAGTGCGCGATCGTCCGGTCCGACAACTTCAGTCTCTATTACGGCTCGAAGGCGGGCGTCAAGGACATTACGATGGACATCTACCCGTGCACCGTCACCGCGATCATCGGGCCCAGCGGGTGCGGCAAGAGCACCTTCCTGCGGAGCATCAACCGGATGAACGACCTGATCCCGCATGTCCGCACGACGGGCCGGCTCGAAGTGGACGGCCACCCCATCTACGACAAGCGGACGAACCTGGTGAGCCTCCGCCAGCAGGTGGGCATGGTCTTCCAGAAGCCCAACCCCTTCCCCAAGAGCATTTTCGACAACGTCGCCTACGGCCCGCGTCTCCAGGGGACCGGCCGCAAGGACGAGCTGCAGCACATCGTCGAGCAGAGCCTCCGGGCGGCGGCCCTCTGGGACGAAGTGAAGGACGACCTGAGCAAGTCCGCTCTGGCCCTCTCCGGCGGCCAGCAGCAGAGGCTCTGCATCGCCCGCGCCCTGGCCACCAAGCCCCGCGTGCTGCTGATGGACGAGCCCTGCTCGGCCCTCGACCCGATTGCGACGGGCCGGATCGAGGACCTCATCGGCCAGCTCCAGAATACGTACACCATCGTGATCGTCACGCACAACATGCAGCAGGCGGCCCGCGTCAGCGAGTACGCAGCCTTCTTCTGCCTGGGCGAACTCATCGAATACGACCACACCGCCAGAATCTTCAGCAATCCGAGCAGGAAGGAGACGGAAGACTATGTTACAGGCCGATTCGGCTAATTCTGTGCCACACGCCAACGAACCTCGAATCTGGAAGATTCGGACGATCAAGAACTACCCGGAAGCCCACAACCACATTCTGGTGGGCAAGTTCGAGAGGTTGCCGGGCCGGTGGGGCCGGCCATGGCGGAGAAGCCGGCCGCAGGGGAGTCCTGCGAGACGACGAGTCGGCTGACCCCGGCGAAGTCCCGATACTCGCACGAAGTCAAGGCATGTCACAATTGCGCGTGAGATTCCCCAAATTGCCCTTGACGTGGCCGCGGAAAGTGGTTCTATTAACATCCCGCAGTCGGGCCAAGTGTGTGCCGCCGGCTGCCTGAGGTCCTGAGCGATCCGCTCATTTCTTATGGGACTTGATAACGGATTTTCATTCTTGGAAAGGATTGGGCAATGCGGAGCGTCAAACTATCGACTGTTCTGGTGATGCTGGGTCTGTCCCTGGGGACGGCGTTCGTCAGTGGCTGCAACTCGCAGATGAAGGACCTGGAGAACCGCAACCGCATTCAGCAGGCCCGGATCACGGAGCTGGAGAGCCAGTTGCAGGCGGCGCAGTTGCAGTTGGACCAGCTCAAGAGACAGCTCGACGCGGCCAACGCCACCGGCGGGGTCGAGGTGGATTCGCTTCGCCAGGAGATCGCGGCCCTCAAGGAGGATATCGCCAAGAAGGAAGCCATGATCAAAGCCATGCAGGACCGCCTGATGGGCGTCTCGGTGCTTCCGGTGGAGCTGAACGATGCCCTGGAGGAGTTCGCCAGGGGCAGCGACCTGGTGGAGTACGACGCGAGCCGGGGTCTGGTCAAGTTCAAGAGCGATCTGCTCTTCGAGAAGGGCAGCGATGTCGTGACAAGCCAGGCCGCCGAGGCGGTCCGGAAGCTCGCGCAGATCCTCAACTCCGAGCAGGCCAGGCAATTCCACGTTATCGTAGCCGGACATACGGATGACATGCCGATCCAAAGGGCGGACACGAGGGCCAAGCATCCGACGAACCGAGCGCTGTCCTCCCACCGCGCGATTGCCGTCGTGGAGGTCATGGAGAAAAGCGGGATCGAATCGGTTCGCCTGAGCACGCGAGGTTTCGGCGAATACCGTCCGATCGAGCCGAACGCTGCGGGCAAGAAGGGCAACCCCAAGAACCGCCGGGTCGAGATCTACATCGTGCCCGAGGGCGCGTAACCGCCCGCTGCGGCCGATCGTGTGACACAAACGAGCAGGTCTTCAGGTGCAATCGCCCGAAGACCTGCTCTTTCTCTATAGCGTCTTGATATCTCGAAGCATCTGCTGCCTGGCGTTCTCGGGCAGGCGTGCCAGTCCGAAGCTGTCGCCCCAACCGTTGGTCACGCCGACGGCGGCCCCCGCCTTGCGAGCGAGGTCCACCTGCGCCGGCCAGAGGGACTTGTACAGCCACGCACAGGGTAGCCAGGCCTTCTCGCCCAGCGCCGCCATGTAGCGGATCGGCGGCTTGCGATAAAGCTCGTTGCCGAGCAGGCGGTCGTAGCAGTGGTCGCCGCCCTCGCCGTCGCCCCAGAGGCAGAAATTGGCCATCGAGCAGTCGCTGGCGAACAGGGCCTTGTCGGGACCGAAGGACCGCACCACGGCGCGAAGCCTGCGCATCAGGTCGATGCCGCCCGGCGAGACGGGGCCGCCGTGCTCCTTGTGATGATCCCAGCCCCACGCGGTGAACGTCTCGTCGAGGACGATGGCGTCGGGATTGAACAGTTCCATGATCCACTGTGCCTGCTGGACCAGGTGATCTCGCCATTGCGGCGAAGCGGGGGACATCCTCCAGGTCTTCTTGATCACGTCGGGACCTTCCCATCCGAAGACGGTCGGATCGCCCGCGGCGTTCACCAGGATCGAGTCCCTCATCTTCTCGAACAGGGGCGACCCCTCGTCCAGGATCGTATAGTGCATGTAGATGGCGGGATGCACGCCCGCGCGGCGTGTGGCATCGACGCGGGCCTTGATCTTCTCGATGCTCATGGCCACCGGCCCGGCGGGGTCGTTCGGCATCGCCTTCCACTCCTTGCGGTCGGGGTGGATGAAGTCGCCGTAGGAGAGGTAGTAGCCGTGCTGTGTCGCCATGCCCACGCGGAATTCGCCGAAGTGCTTGAGGTCGAGATCGTAGCCGCCGCCGCGGGGACTGTCCGCTTCAGCCGACGAAAGGAAGTCGAAGTAGTGGACGCGGACCTTGCGAGGCCATGCGAGGGCGGGGAAATCCTCCCGGTGGCCGAACCGATGGAAGACCTTCCACGCGGCCGACGCGTCGCCGGAGTGCAAGAGGATATACGCCGTGACGACCTGGGTCTGGCCGGGTTCGAGGCGCACCCGCCGGCCGATCCGCCACGCCCTGGAGGACGGACCCTGCAGCGCCTGGAAGAGGGCCGGCTCGGTCGACGAAGTAAACAACGTAACGTGGCACGGTTCGGCTTCGGCAGAGATATCCACGACCGGCGCCAAGAGCGCCGCACGGGTCGTCGATTGGCGCGGGTCGCTCGATTGGGGTTCGAGGTAGTGGGCCAGGAAACCGTCTGTCCCGACGGTTGTGAGGCAGTCCTTCTGTCGGCGTCTCTTGTCGTCGTCAGGATCTCGCAATCCCGCGGCGGTCACCGGCGCGTACACCTGTTGATCGCCTGGGTTGGCACAGGGCCGCACGCTTGTCAGGAAGCCGCAGAAGACCTCATACGGACGGTCGGCGCGGGACCGCAGCGTCAGGGTGGCTTCCAGGAGGTCTTCCCTTGCGCCGCCGGACGATGATCGAAGCTGCTGGCTCAAGGAGACTCTGATCGGTCCGTAGTCCATCTCCGGCCGGTCGGCGCCCAGCACGACCTCCCGGCCCAGCTTGCCGTTCTCGACCGCCTGGCAGAAGCCGTCGCACAGGCCGACGCCCTCATCCGGAACGAGCAGAGGCCGGCCGTCGACGGCCACGCCGTCGAACAGGCGTGACTCCTTGTGCCGATGCCAACTCATCGGTGGACTGCCCTTTCGCACGGAGACACACCCTGTGCCGACCGCTGCGCCGCACAAGGTCGCTGCACTCATCGAGATGAACTCGCGTCGGTTCATGTCGCTCCTCAATCCACTTTCTCACAAATGACGTTGATCACGTCGAACGCTTGTCCCTGGGATTTCTCGTTCTTGCCCACGATTTTGAACAGCAGGTTGTTGACGCCCTCGGCCAGTTCGAGCGTGCCCATCTCGACGCCCGCGGCGCGCTGCCGGCTCTCCGCGTAGAAGTCCACCATCGGTCCGACGGGTGCCTCATCCATAGACAACTGGACCTGTCCCTGAGCGGGCCCGTGGATCGAATCCACGCTGATCTTGTAGACTCCCGCCGCCGGGATCTCGCAGGCGAAGCTGACGAAGTGGCGTCCGAACACGTCGCCGCCTTTCGTCTGCAACGAGAGGAACTGGACGTTCTGGTCGCCGATCTTCTCGGCGCCTTTGACCAACGTCGCGTTCTGATACGAGAACGCGTGGATCGGGATATTCCACCACGCCGCGAACACGATCCGCTTGAGATCGACCACCTGGCGTTGGCTGGTCTCGGGCAGGGACAAATCGCAGGTCGGCGGGTCCTGGGAGTACAGGAACGTCACGCCGCAATAGTCGTTCAGAAGATCGTTCCCTGTCGGTGCGTGCTCGATGGTCTGGAGCAGGCTCTTGCGGTAGGCGTACGCGTCGCCCAGGAAGAGACGGTATGCGCCTGTCCTGCCCAGGTGTTTCTTGTAGGCCAGGCAGCCGCTCAGGGGGAAGGACCGTCTCGTCTCCCAACGCCCGGCCACGTCGTACCAGCCGCCATTGTAGAAATCCTCGGTGCCGGTGCCGTGGATGGTGAGTTCGCCGTCGAGGGTCGTCTGGTCGTCTCCTTCGAAGAAGTACGTGTTGCCCGACTCGAATCCCTGCGACTGCTGGATGAGTCCGACGAGATGCCCGCGTCCCTGGGTCTCGATGAAGGTGAAGGGCTTGCCCTTGGTCGTCGGGTTCTCTCGTCGCCACAGGGCGTAGAACCTGCCTTCGTTTCTCTGTCGAGGGACGGGGACGAACAGCACCTCCGCCTGCACGGAGACGTTCCGGTCCAGTCCGGGTTCCGCGTACAGCTCGATCTTCCCCGATGCGTCGAAGGGCATTGGGAAGTAGCAGTAGTCCACGCCCTCGGACGTGCCGACGAGGAGGGACTTCGTCGCGGGTTCTCCCCATGCATAGCCGAAGAAGTCACCCGCCGGGACTGCAATCGCAGGCGCGGCGCCGCCATCCCAATACGCCCGCAGGACGACGTCCCGTTTCTTCCCGGCCAGGGCCTGGGCAGGCGACAGGCGGATGCCGACGATCCTGCCCGGCCGGTCCGTGTCGAAGAGGGTCGCGGCCTTGCCCGGCTCGAGAGTCACCTTGGATGCGAGGGTCTCGACCTTGTGGCCTGCAGGCACGACGTACTCGCTGATGTCCTTGCCCGTCAGGCTCACCAGCTTCACGGCCTTCTCCAGATGCCTTTGCTGCTCGGCACTCGGCTCGGCGGCGAAGCTCTCGATCTTAGTCCCCTGCGGATACGTCGCATAGTTGATTTGGTAGAACTGCGTCCGCTCGGCCCTCAGAAAGACCTTGCATGATTTCTCGTAGGGCAGCGGGACGTAGCAATAGAACCCGCCGGCGCCGAACCCGACGAGGGGTCGCGGGAATCCCGGATGCTGGCCCAGGAACAGATCGCGATACTTCACGCGAATCCGCGGTTCCTGCTCGCCGTCGAAGTAGAACTCCAGCGTGTCGTCGGTGGGCGTGGGGGTGTGGAAACGGTAGAGGACGCCTGGGCCCTCCAGATCGGCCAGGACGAGCCCGCCGGGCTCCTTGCGGACGAACGAGTACTGGCCGCCGAAGCCATCGTTGTTGCCGCCGGTGCGGTCGTAGCTGGATACGGAGGCGACCTTTGTCGAGTCCCGCAGCATCGCGAGGCGATCCAGGCGGTACAACTCCTGGATTCCCGGGACTGATTCCTCCTCGGCGAAAAGCTCCACTGCGGCTGCAAACAGCACCAGCATCGCGATAACCGAGACACGGGTCGGACCGGACGGCAGGCTGCTTCTCATATCTACTCCCTTCAGTGCAGATCGATCTTTCGTGGACGTCGTGACATCGCAAGGTCGCGAGCCGCAGGCATTCTAACGCATCCAGGCTTCTCTGGCAACTACGGCAGAAGATGGTGCGTACCACGCACCGTTCCGCATGCGCACCTCATCGCGCAGGCTCCGGCAGGAATGGGTTGCAATGGCTCGCACGGCAGGGCACAATGGCCAGATGTCCCGCAGGAGTCTCGGGGTTGTGGATCGTGTCTTCTGGATCGGGGATAGTGAGGAATCCTTTATGCTGACAGCCTGTTTTTGTCCGACATTTCATCGTGTGCTCTGCGGCTTGCTGCTGCTGGCCGGCTCGTTCGTCTCGGGGCGGTCCCTCGGCGCGACGCAGGGTGGTCCCTTGGCGGACAGCATCGACCTTCGTCCTGCCTTTGAGAAATGGCAACTGGCGCGTCGTGTCCAGGGGAAACGCAACACCTGCTCGGTCTTCACGGTGACCGGCGCGATCGAGTACGCGATGGCGAGCCAGACGGGCCACACGCCGAGACTGAGCGTCGAGTTCCTCAACTGGGCGTCGAACCAGGCGGCCCACGATGCCGACGACGGCAGCTTCTTTTCCGATCTCTGGCGGGGGTTCAGCGCCTACGGCGCCTGCCCGGAAGAGGATATGCCCTACCAGGACACGTTCGATGCGTCGAGGGCGCCCAGTGACCAGGCGAAGGAGCGCGCCAGACAACTGCACGGCGCGGGTCTGCGCCTGCACTGGATCAAGCTGTGGGACCCGAACACGGGACTGACCGACAGGGAGGTCGTCGCGATCAAGCGAGTCCTGAACCGACACTGGCCCGTCTGCGGCGGGTTCCGCTGGCCCAAGAAGGTGCGACGGCAGGACGACGTCCTCGGAATGGAGCCGCCGGAAGGGGTGTTCGACGGACACAGCGTCCTGCTCGTCGGCTACCGGGACGATCCGCAGCAGCCGGGCGGCGGCATGTTCCTCTTCCGCAACTCGAACAACAACGGCCGGGACGGCTGGATGACCTACGAGTATGCCCGCGCCTACATGAACGACGCGGTGTGGATCGATGACGAGCCGGACCATCAGACGACGGTGGCTGACGTGCTCGGTCCGCTGGGCGCCTGGCCGCAGGGGCGGAACCGCCGCGTGTCGAGCAATCAGCAGCCCTGGCACACCGAGAACCTGGACATGACCTGGCTGATGCCGGGCGAATCGGTCAACATGCCGATCCTGGAAGGACCGGGCGTGGTCACGCACATGTGGTTCACCAGCCACGCCGGATGGGTGGGGGAACTGAACGCCCTGGTGCTGCGGATCTACTATGATGACTCGAAAGAGCCCGGCGTCGAGGTTCCGCTCGGCGATTTCTTCGCAGTCGGGCACGGCAAGCCCGCGTCGGTCGAGAGCGTCCCGGTCCAGGTCTCGCCCACCGGGTCGCTCACGTGCTACTGGCGGATGCCGTTCCGCAAGAGCGCGAGGATCGTGGTGACCAACGACAATCCCGACCGCTCGACGGGTCTGTACTGGCAGGTGGACTGGATGCAGTTGGACGACCTTCCGTCGGGGACGCCGTACTTCTACGCCCGTTACCGCCAGGAGTATCCCGCGGTCGCAGGCGACGACTACCTGCTGGCCGACCTGACCGGCAGCGGCTGGTACGTCGGGACCGTGATGTCTGTGACCCTGGGCCAGAACGGCTGGTTCGGCGAGGGCGACGATTTCTTCTATATCGACGGCGAGAGAGTCCCCAGCCTCCAGGGGACCGGCAGCGAGGACTACTTCAACGACGCCTGGGGCTTCCGCGTCCGGACGGGCCCCTGGTTCGGGCAACCCCGCTGGCAAGATTACGTCCCCGGCGATGCAGGCGTCTGCTACCGCTGGCACCTGCTGGACCCGGTCTGTTTCAGCAAGTCGCTCAGGGTCGCCATCGAGCACAAGGGCAACTGCGACGAGTCGGAGGACGGGTTCTTCTTCGAGCGACCCGATTTCCTCAGCAGTGTCACCTACTGGTACCAGACGGGAGAGCCCAAGACCACGTTCCGCCCACTGCCCGGCTGGCACGAGCGACGAGTCCCGTGGGAGCAGCACCATTTCGTGAAGGCGTTCCGTCGGGCGAAGACCTCGGGCAAGGCCAAGGTCCAGGTTCAGACGCAGGGCTTCTTCGGCGCTCGACCGGTCCTGTTGTGGCCGAACGACGAGGTTGGCGCCACGCTCACGGTGCCGTTCGAGTTGTCGCAGGACGGCCGCTTTGCGGTGCGTCTGACCGCAGCCAGTGGTCCGGCCCATGGCGCATACGACATCGAGCTGGACGGCAAGAAGGTCGTCACCGCCAACTTCCGCGCCTCGGAGGAAGGCGAGACGGACCTCGTCCTCGGGACCCACGAACTGAGCGAAGGCAGCCACACAATCTTGTTCCGCGCGAATGGCGGCGCAGGCCAGGTCGGGCCGCTGGGCGTGGAGGTCCTGCGTCTGCTGAAGTTGCCGCCCGAGGCGGGTCGCGTCGAGAAGACGCACCACGAGGCTCATTTCGTCCGCCTGGGCATCGGACGGGCTCTCTACGCGCACCGCCTGGCGTTCGACGTTCTGCCCGAATCGCTGGAGGTTCTGGTCGAGAAGGGCTTCATGTCGCAGCGATACCTGAGGGACGAGAACAACCTGCCGCTGAAGTACTGGCGCGAGGGCGACACGGCGTTCGTCGAGAGCCCGGGCAGGGACCACTGGCGGCACAGTTGGAAAGGTCTCGACGCCCGGCGCTGAGCCGGTTCGTAGTGTGCCCGTCAGGGCATGTCTTGACTCGCATGAGGAGAAGATAACGCCTTACGGCGTCACTACGAACATGGGGTGAGCGTCGGGGGCACAAAACGCCGAGGCCCGCGCCAAACCGGCGCGGGCCTCGGGTTTCCTGCAAACCGTCCATCGCAAATCCGATGATCCTTACGGTTTCGTGACTCGGATGTCATCGATATAGAACCGACCGATTCCACCCTTCGTCGGACTGTTCGGATTACCGACTCCAATGTACATCTTCTTGATCTTGGTCCGACTGACGCCGGTGAAGCTCGTGAGCGGAATCGACCACTCGGTGTACTCCGTCGCATTGACCGCGGCGGCGTCCGGATGGGTCTTCATCGCGAATTTCCCGGTGCTGTCCTCCAGACCGACGTACAGCGGAACCTGATCGTTGCCCGGATTGGCGCCGATGTTGGCGACCGTCCAGTCGCCGGTGGCGCCGCCGGTGGTGATGACGTCAGTGAACTCGGCAAAGCAGAAGCCGCCGGCACTGTTGTTGCTGGTCACGGCCAGGCCGATATAGACGCTGTTGCCCATCGCGATGGTCTGCGGATTGGGCGAGGCGTCGGTGCCGGTGTTCTCGTTGGCAGGCTGTTGGATCCACGTGGTGCCGTTCTGAGAGTAGTAGGCGGTAAACGTGTTGCCCGACCGCTCGACCTTCACCCAGATCGGCAAGGTGATCGCGCCGGAAGCGCTGTGCGCCGAGACGGCGCTGGCCGCGGTGGAAGGACGATTCTGGAAGGCCCGTTTGCCGTCCGGCGTCGGGTGCATCAACGCATACGTGGAGGACGGGTCCAGGCTCTCGCGGATCATCACGCCAGGCTTGGCCCAGGTCTCGGAGCCGCCGGTGATGCTGACGATCTTGGCGGAGATCGACCCGTTGCCGTTGAGCTTCTTGTAGACGAATCGGAAGTTGTCGGCCGTGCCCCAGATGTCCGCGGTGTTGGAGCTGATCGTGTACTGGCCCGGCGCGGTTTCCGCAAACCGTTGCGGCCAGCCGCGGTAGAAGAGCGTCAGATTCGAGACGCCGTTGACCGTCCAGTTCTGCGCAGAACCGAAGTCACGAACGATCTCGCTGAAGTACGGCGTGATGGCGTTGTTGTAGTCCACCGGCATCGCCTGATCTCCGCCGTGCACATACGTCAGCTCGCAGAACGGAGAATCCAGGTTGCCCACGACGGAGCCGCTGCTGTGGTCCACGTAGCCGTCGATCCAACTGTCGTAGACGCGGTTGTCGCTGTCGTTGTAGCGTTCCATGTCGTCGACGGGGATAAAGTCGGCCGTCGTGAAGGACCAGACGGCGCCGATCCACGGGCTCTTCTTGTCCGTGGGATTGACCTCATCCACGCGCCAGTAGTAGGTCTTGCCCCACTCCAGCTCGCCCACATCGTAGGTAGTCTTGTCGGCCGCCTGCTGGCCGCAGTAGATGCCTGCGGTCTCGGTCGTAGCGGCCGCCACCGCGTCGGCGTCGTCGCCGAAGTAGACCTGGTGATACGTGGCCTTCTCGCCGGCAGTCCACTCGAGTGTGATGTCCTGCGCCGTGTCCACCGCGCCGTTGGCGGGATAGACCGCTTTGGCGTGAACCGGCAGTTGCAGAGGACCGCCCGGGATAATCGTCCGTGCGATGGTCGGCGTGGACCAGGACAATTGAGCGACGGCGCCGCCGCCGTTCTCATAGTACTCCATGACCAGCGAGTAAATGCCCGGCTCGAGGTACTTCGGCGCGCTGGACCAGCTCGTCGTGCCCTGGTCGATCCACTTGTTGATGATCAGCTCGTCGTTGAGGTACAGGCGAACGCCGTCGTCGGTGCTCGTGGTGAAGGTGTACGTGTCGGCCACCGCGATCTCCAGGTCGGCCGTCCAGCGGACCGAGAACAGATCGACGGGGATTGGATCGCCCGGCGTGCCCTCGCCCCAACTGAAGTTGATGCTCGGGTCGGTGCGCGTCAGGGCGGGAGTCCCGTCCATGGTCATGTTGCTGAAGTACTCGCCCTTGACGCCGCCGGCATCGGGACCGACCGTGGTGAACTGCCAGACCTCGCCGGCGGACAGGACGCCCGCCAGAGTGGTCTCGTCCACCGCCCAGTAGTAGGTCGTCTCGGCCTGCAGCGTGCCGGGGTTGAAGGTTGCCGCCACTTGAGAGGCGGATACCAGCGCCGACGCGTCGCGTGCAGTGACCGCGGCCTCATCGGTGCTGAAGTACACGGTGTGCTTGTAGGCCCCCTGGCCCGCGGTCCAGCTCAGGTCGGCGTCCACGTCGATCCACTTGTCCCCGTCTCGCGGGCTGGGCGAGAAGGCGGTGGTCGGGGCGGACGTGAACTGCCAGACGTCTCCGGTGCGGATGTTGCCGTCGGATTCCACCTCGTCGACGCGCCAGTAGTATGTGACGCCCGGCTGCATCGTCGCGAAGTAGTACAGCAGGACGGTCTGCTTGTTGCTCACCAGATTGGCTTCGGTCAGTTCCGGCGTCGTCCCGATGTAGACGTTGTGATACACGCCGAAACCGCCCGCGGACCACTGCATTAGGCCCATGCTCACGCCGGTGGCGCCGTTGGCCGGCGTCGGGTTGGTCGCCAGGAGCTGGACGTACTCCGCCACACGCATGATGTCGCCCACGTTGGGCTGGCCGCTCACGTCGTGGAAGCGGACGAAACCGCGGAACGTGTCATTCGTCGCGAAGTGCTTCACCCACGCGGGTGCGTTCCCGTTGCTGTCGGTGGCCAGGACCGTCACGCCGGTCATGCCGGCCGTGGCCATCGGACGGGCCGAGTTCCACGTCTGCGTCAGACCCCAGCGGACGCCAGCTTCAGTGATGGTCGCGGCCGCGCCGGCGTCCCAGGTCCCGCTGGCGGCATTGAATCCCAGGACTGCGGTCGATCCCCCGGTGCCCCAGGTCGTGTTCGTGCCGTCGGAGTTGCCCTGATAGTAGAACGGGATGTCCGAATACCAGACGATCTTGCCGCCCGCATTCAGGTACTTGCGAAGCGTGCAGCCCGACGACTGGCTCTCCACGACCGTGGCCGGCGCGGAGTCCTTGATGAAGACGACCACGCTGAGCTTCTTGTCGCTGATCCGCGCGGTCATCCAGGTCTTCAGTTGGTCGGCGTTGAGGATCTCATAGCCGGCCGCTTGCAGGGCATCCCGCGTCGCCTCGCCAGTCCCCGCCCAGCACGTCGGATACCGGCTGTCCCAGTACGCCGCCCGAGTCCACGTGGGGTCCACCGCCCGGGCCTGCGTCGCGCCCAGAATCCCCAACAGGAGAGCCGGGCACAGAATTTTCTTCCACATACTGTTTCTCCTTAAAAAAATGACGTTGTCCACACATGATGCTGCGCCGACGCAAAGTCCTCCGCGCGCCGACGCAGTCATTCATCCCACGCAGTCCGGGGCGACGGGCCCTGGACCACCAAACGTTTCGTTGCGACCTGCGTCACATAACGTCTCGGTCGCCAGCACAGACAGCGACGTTGGCGAGTGACATTCCCGTCGCGCTACAGATCCGTCGCGGACCGGGTCAGGCCGACATCGTCGATGTAGATCAGTCCCGTCCCGTCCGCCTGCGGATTGGCGCGGTCGCCGACTCCGATATATATCGTCTTGATCCGCGTCAAAGACACACTCGGAATCTCCGCCAGCGGGATTTTCCACTCGGTCCATTGCGTCGTGGTCACGATCGACGGATCCGGATGGACGAGGCTCCCGGTCTTCTTCGAGGAGTCCTCGATCCGCAGGTACAGCGGCTGCCGACTGTTCGTCTTCGCGCCGCGGACCCACAGGACCAGCGCCTCGGCGCCGTCGGCGGTCCAGTCCTGGGCCGAGTCGAACGCGAACTGCGCCTCGCTGTAGTACGGCTCGTTGATGTTGTTGTAGTCGAGCGGCATGGACTGCGAGCCGCCGTGTACGATCACCTGCTCTGCGAACGGTGCGTCGAAGTGACCCACCATCGAGCCGCTGCTCTTGTCGCCAAAGCCGTCGAGCCAGAACTCGTAGATCCGATTGCCCTCGTCGTCCGTGTAGCTCTCGAAGTCGTCGATGGGCTGGCACGTGGTGAAGCTCCAGACCGCGCCGGTCTGCAGGCCGCTCGCGACGGTCGTGTCCACGCGCCAGTAATACGTCGTCAGGCTGTCGAGGTCGCCCGGCGCGAAGTTCGGATCGAGCGCGTCGATTGCGCCCTGGTCGGCGGCGGCAGCGCCCTCGGCGACCGCAGTGCGATCCGTGCCGAAGTACAGGCGATGTCCCGCGGCCCCGAGAGCGGGCAGCCACGTCAAGGTCGGCGCGACGGAAACGCCCTCCGACCCGTCCGCAGGCGTCGGGTGATAGGCGACCATGTCGCGCACCGTGAAGGTCCAGGTGTCGCCGGGATAGACGGTGACGCCGTCCTTGTCGATCTCATCGACCCGCCAGTAGTACGTGGCGCCCGCGGTGAATCCCGCGATGTGGTAGTACAGCGGGTTCTTCTGACGCGACCCCTTGAGGTCGTCGGCCGTCAGGTTGGGATCGTCGCCGAGATAGACGTCGTGGAACGCCGCCGAGGCGCCCGCGGTCCATTGCAGCAGCGGAACGCTCCCGTCCACTGCGAGGGCCCCGTTGGCGGGAGTGGGCTTCGAGGCCTTCAACGTCGCGCCGATCTGGAAGACCTCGTCGGCGGTCAGCGCCCGCTCGTACAGGCGAACGTCGCTCAGGCGTCCCGCCCATCGCTCGCCTTGCGGGTCGCCGCCGATGTAGAACGGATTGGCGTCCATCGTCTTGGTGAGCGTCGAGGAGAGCACCTTCTTGCCGTTGCGATAATAGGTCAGCGTCGCGCCGTCCTTGACCGCCGCGTTGTGGACCCACACCTCGTTCGGCATGACCGTCGGATACGTGATGCTGTTGACGTAGGAGCCGTCGTCGTTGTAGTACTCGAATCGGCGCTGCGTGAACTTGACGAACTGCAAGGGGGACGCGGTCCCGCCGTACCGATTGCCGATGATCACGTCGTCCTGCCCGGTCCCCGAGGAGGTCTGCTTGCACCAGAACATCCACGTGAAGTCCTTGACCAGGTCCAGGGCCGGGATCGTGCCCGCGGTCACGTACGCGCCGCTCGTGTCGTTGCCGTTGAAGCTCAGGACCGTGCCTCGATCGGGGTCCTCGACCCAGACCGCGCCGTTGGTCCCCAGGCCGCCCGACGGATTGAAAAGGGTCCCGTGGACGCCCCGCCCGGACGAATCCAGCACGACGGTGCCGCCGCCTTCATCCAGTTTCCACCAGCCGACCAGGGCAGGGTCTTGCCCGCGAACCTCGCCCAGCACGCCGAGCACCAACCCGACCACAGCGATCAGTACGACTCTTCTGCACATGGTGTACCTCCTATGCGTCGTCATAACGCTTCCATCGAACACCACACGGGTCGACTGGAGCGTTTTTTTCCTACCAATGTGCTGCCGTTTTCCCCCCCTGCGAAACACTCCTCACGTGCAGTTCATGACATGTACAAAATCACCGACAATCCTCCATATCACGTCTACGTCACGATCTGAATACCCATTCTAGACTTCCGGCGGGGGTCTCGTCAAGACCCAACGTCCGAGAAATACACAAAGCCCGACCGCCTGTGAAGGGGGTCAAGGCAACCAAGAAGGCCAAGGGGACCAAGTGTGCGAATGTGAGCCCCTTGAGGGTCAGTCTGCTGAGAGTCCACTGAGAGACTGTCCTGGATTTGGAGCGGCTTGCAGCATGCCCGTTGCCCGTAAGGGCATCCCGTAGCATGGGCATCCTGCCCGTGATTTGGAGCCATGGGCAGGATGCCCATGCGACGAATAACGCCTGACGACGTCACTACAAACAATCCGTCGTCCTGCTCGCCCCGCGCTGTTCTTCACCCCGCAGTCTCTTGCCCTGCGTCTGTCATTCCCGCGAAGCCGTTCATGGTCCTTTGGCCCACCCGAAGGGGATGAAAGCAGTGGCGGTTCGCCACGTTACACACAAGTCTTGTTCAGTACACGACTTGGCGTGTTTGATTCCGTTGTCCGTCCGTCTATTTGTCCTGAGCACGGGCCTTGACCCTCTTGACCTCTTCCAACGCGGACCTTCTGGTCGGCGCGATGGTAGTAGTCGTGTCCCTTCTCGCCGTCGATATCCCTGAAGAGGACGTTCGCGGAGTCCTGCCAGTCGATCCCCTCGCCCTGGACCGTCTTGACCGGGGCTCCGAGCACGGCGATGGCCTCCTCCAGGGTCGAGCCGACGCGCAGCTTGCCCGCAAACACGTACTTCGAGCCGTATTCGTGACGGACCTCCACGACGCGATCGTTCAGCATGAAGACATGGAAGCTGCCCGGATACACGGCGATGAATCGATTCGGCAACTGATCCGCGCGCAAGGTCTTGGGACCCCAGATATACTTCACCGGCTCGCCGAAGGTCGCGATCACCTTCTTGAGGTCGGCCTTGTCGATGTCGAACTGCGCCAGCTTCTGGGGCAGCGAAGCCGCGAATTCGTCCGCGCGAGCGTACGCCTGCAACCTTGCGGGACTGCCGTAGTCCGGATCGATGTTGATCTCCATGACCGACCGGTCCTGCTTGTGGATCTCGATCACCGCGTTCTCGTGTACACAGAAACAGAAGGAGAGATCCTCGTAGACCAGGTAATACGTTTCGGGGAGGTTGTCCAACGTATAGGTCTGGTCGCGATAGAAGATATCCCTGGGTTTGCCGAACTTCTTCAGGACGCCGTCCTTGTCGAGCTGGAACAGTTCTGCGATTCCGGCGGGCAGCGCGGGGGCGCTCTGCACCGCCTGCTGCTGCGTCTGAGCCGCCGGACTGGCCTGTCCCATGGGCACCAGGACGGCGCCGAGGGCCAGGATGGCTACGACGCCGGACCATCCTGGAGCGCCCCGATTGAATGTGTGTGGATTCAACATGTGCGTGATCCTCCTTTCCAAAGCTCTCTTGGATTCCGCAATTCCGATCAAACGCAAACTGAAAGCCGGCTTTCGAAATGCCATTTCCGCGATGTCGATCAGCGTATCCGTGTAGCACAGCGCCTGCGACCGCAGCGTCGCGACGACCGTTTCATCGACGGCCAGCTCGCGCGGGTGTCGGAGTCTGGCGTTCGCGGCCCAGACGAGCGGATGCCAGAAGTAGACCACCTGCAGGACCGCCTGCGCCAGGTCCACCCAGGGGTCGCACCGTTTGATGTGGGTCAGCTCGTGCGTGAAGATGGTCCGCAGAGCCTCGTGTCCCAGTCCGGGAGGCAGCGCCTTGGGCAACAGAATCACCGGATGCAAGAACCCGCACACCGCGGGCCGGTGCGCATCGTCGGTGAGTCGGAGCGTCACCGGTACGGTGATTCCAAGATCGGCCCGACACTCCTTCAGCAAGGCGACCCTCTGCGAGTCGCCGGGATGGCTGCGAGCCAGCGACCGTCTCACGGACACGATCCGCCGCACGACCAGCGCCAACAGCAGCAGCGTCCCGACACTCCAGGCGAACAGCACGAGCCCCGCCCAGTCCAGGGCGGGCGGGGGACTCTCAGCCGCTTGTGCTGGAATCGTAGAAACCGCATGGCTGCCCACTGGGAGTTCGACCCACCTCAACGGGGTTGCCAAGACGCTGCGAGCGGCGGGTTTCTCCGCTGTCGACACTGTCGGCAGATATCTGCCCAGCCAGTAGTTGACACTGGTCGGCGCCGCCAGCGACGGAGGCAGGACCAGTTTCACCTGGACGAGCAGCCACATCGCGTAGCGGAAGCGAGCAGACACCCTCGCTCGCAGGCACAGGTCCGCGATCAGCAGCAGTCCAATCAGGGCGCTGGACTGGAGCAACATGCTCCCGGCGAAGTCGCAGCACACGCGACCCCAGGAATTGAGCAGAACGATTGCACTATCGATCGCGTCCATCTGGGGCCTCTCTTCCGCGCGGGCCGTCCGCACGACCCGACTTCGCCGTCTGGATCATCCGTCGACTCATTTCACGGAGCTGAAGGGCTTCCTCCGCCGAAAGCCCCTCGTGCTCCACCAGAAACTGCATCATCGGAGCGATGGCTCCGTCGAAGGCCCGCTGGAGCATCCGTCGGAACTCGCCGCGTTTGGCTTCCACCTCGCCGACCGTCGTGCTGTACAAGTTCAGATTGCGAATCGTCTGGATCCGGAGCAATCCCTTGCGGACCATGCGATCCATCGTGGTCTTGACGGTGCTGTAGGCCCAGCCTTTGCTGGCGGCCAGGGCCTCCTGGACGGTGCCCGCCGCACACGGCTGATGCCGCCAGATCGCACGCATGATGGCCCACTCGGCCTCCGTCAGCTCGACGCTCGGCTTGTCGGGTCGTTTCTCTCTGCTCATGGCCGGTTCTCCTTCGTTCGACACATATAACAGACGTGCTACATGTGTCGTACGTTACACCAGAAAAATGAAAAGAAGAAAGAAGAGGCTCATCCGGTTTTCGCGCACTTCGGTGGTTCTTGGGGGCGCCGTCCCCAAACCCCTGAGATTTATCGCTTTGGGCCAATAGCATAGTATGAATAAGAGGGCGACGCCCCCTACAGGCGGAGTCGGCATACCCTGTGCAAGCGAGCACGAAGGGATCTCGCCGGGGTTCCCGCCCGCCGTTCCAGAAAGGCCCAGGACATCCGCACGGGCGTGTCGTGCCGCCTTCCCGCCATGCTATTGGCTGAAAGCGGAAAATCTCCCTTGCACGACCGCTTCGGGCGTGCCTGGAGAAGGCAGTACGCCAGAACCGGATGAGCCAAAGGAGAGTCTCCTCTCGCCAGGTCGGACGGGCTCAATGAACGGAATTGCCGTGATGCTGCGCTGTCGTGCCCGCGTTCTTGTCATGCTGAGCACCGCGAAGCATCTGGCCCAGGAACGGGATGCCGGTCTCGACGGCGAAGGGATCGTGTCCTCCGATGCCCGGGCGCTTCACTGCGTTCAGCATGACAGGCTCCGGACCCTGCCGCCAAGCCTGCAACGCTGCGACAGGTCTCCGGTCGGATCAGGCGAATTCCTGGAGAAGGGCGAGCAGCTTGCGGTCCAGCTTGTGGCCGTGGAAGTCCTCGTACGGGACGTCGGCACGCTCCGAGTCGAGGATGCCGAAGGAGCCTCGGAAGTTCCAGAGCGCCAGGCCGATGTGGTGGCTCGTGAGGATCTCCAGCACGTCCCGCAGCCAGCGGAGCACGATGTCGTGCGGGGTCTTGTTGAAGGCGCCGCCTTCGCCGCAGTGGACGCCGACACCCTTGCGGGCAACGTCCGCCCACTTGGCGTAGTGGTCTTCGAGCCGCTTGCGGTCCCAGCCGTGACCGGGCCAGGCGGGCTCGGGATAGTCTCTGTAGTTCACCCACGAAGCCCCGGCGTGGCTGACGAACATCGGCTGATACGCCCGCGTGCTCTGGGCGATCCCCAGGTCCGCCAGTTCCGGCATGGGTTCGTTACCCCAGCTCAGGCCGTCGGCGACGACGAGCCGATCGGGACTGATCTCGCGAATCGCGGCCACCGTCGTGCGGACGACCCGCTCGTGATCCTCCCGGCTCATCTGGCTGCCCACCGAGGGCGGCTCGTTGATCAGGTCGAAGCTGAGCTTGTCGCGCGGGATGCCTTTGTATCGCCTGGCCATCAACTGCCAGTGGAAGCAGAAGGCGTCGAGCGCGGATTTGTCCTTCCACAGACTGTGCGGCTCGGTGAACTCGCGGTTCACCGAATACCCCGGCCCGCGGTGGAAGTTCAGACTGACGTGCAGGCCGTGCTTGCCTGCCAGGTCGATCCCGCGATCCAGTCGCTCGAGCATGGACTCCTTGATCTTGTAGTCGTCGTTCTCCTCGATCCAGAGGCGGTACACCGTGGGGAATCGCACGAAGTCGAATCCGAAGTCCCGAATCCACTTGAAGTCGTCCTCGGGGAACTCCGCCCGGCTGTGCATGGTAAACATGTCCAGCAGGTTGAACCCGCGCCATCGCGGGATCGCGGTCTGGGCCTTGGTCGCAGCGGATCGGCTTTGTTTCTGCTGAGCGAACGCAGGCAGCGCGATCGCCGCGGAGCCGACGACGGCCTGTTTGAGGAAATCACGACGGCTGCTCTTCATGCGGCACCTCCCTGGAGAACGGATCTGGTTGTCAGCGACACACCGCCCCCATTCTTCCGCATCCGCATCGGTCTGTCAAGCTTCTCACCGGGGCACTCGCAGGTGAACATCGATGTCCCCGAACGGAGCAGTCTGTAGTGTGCTCGTGAGAGCATAGTGGAGCATCCGATCGATGTCCCGTGCCCACCGCGCCAGGTCGGGCTGGCGGAAGTCCCTCTTGTTTTCCACGATCCGGCTCAAGAGCAATTCAGAAAGCTCCCACTCGTCAGAGTGGGGAGAATATTTCTTCTCATTCTTTTCCTTCTTCTCTTTCTTGTTAGTGGTCGCGCGTTGGTCGCTTGGTGGCCGCCTGGTGGTCGTTTGCTGGTCGCCTGCCGCCTCGTTGATGTCATAAACCCTGGCGTCACGGAGAGTTGCCACTGTGCCACGGGTGGTCGGTTTGAATGCGGCGAAGCCCCAGTGGGCGAGGTGTTTCAGGGCGGTCCGATACTGGCGACGCGTCAGGCCGCACTTCTTGTAGTCGCCGACGAGGGCTTCGCCGGATCGGAGGTTGTGAATGTTGAATTCGTCGGTGGGCCGAGCCCGCAGGGCGATCACCGTCAGCAGGACGAAGGCGTTCGGATCGTTGAGCAGTTCCAGCGTCTCGGGACTGCGATGGAGTTTGATGAAACCGTGGTTCATGGTCACCTCTTCATCGCGGTCACGAGTTGGCGGGTCTCGGGGGATTGGTTCTGCTGGGCGGCCTTGAAGGCGGCGGTCTGGTCGGCGTTCTGCTGCTTGAACATCTCGTTGCCCTGGATGATCTCCTTGAGGGCTTTCGACTTGGCTCGGGCGTCCTGGAGGAAGCGGATCGCCTGGGTTCCGAAGACGCCGCCGAAGAGGGCCGCGATGCCGATGCCGATGTCCATCGCGGAATCCGCGACCTCCCAGACATCCGGCCGCTCGGCGGATTCGGCCAACGCGTCGCTGGCCAGTTGCCAATTCGACTGGGCGAGGATCTGCTCGGTCGTCTGTGCCTGGGGTTGTTCCTTGGGCAGGCCGCAGTAGGTTGCCAGCGACTGGCTCTGCACCTCGGACAGTTGTGTAAGCGCCTGGAGCTGTTGCGAGGTCTGCTCGCTTTTGGCGGTCGCAGCCGCCGCTGCGGCGGTCCGACTGTGAAGCCAGGCGTTCTGCTTCTGCTTCTCGCTCGGCGCCAGACGCAGCCCTCCGCAGCCGGCGAGCGAGAGCGTCACAGCCACGCTGCACACGAGAGCGGCAACGACAATGGAAATGCTCGTTCTGCCCGAACTGATTCTCTGCATGGGGATCTCCCTGATTCGGATATGGATTTGTCTATGGTTTTCGGGTACGATGACAGTTGGTGAGCAGCATATCGGCGTGCGGCCTGTTCGGAGTCCCGCGTTTACGCGGTCTTCACCCGCCTGAAGGCGGAACTCCAAACGGTGTTGGCGACTCTTGCCCACCACTCGTGGATGGACGGCGTACTACGGGATTGTCCGCGTCGGGCCTGCGAGCTGCTTCTCGGCGGCCTGGAGTCGGTACTCGCAGGACAGGCTTCGCTCCGAGAGCGTTTCGAGTCTCTGCTGGAAGTCCTTCTGGCTCTGGAGCAACATGGCGACGTCGTGCTGGAGCAGGTCGAGCTGTCGCTGGAGGTTCACCCAGCTTCCGAGGATCAGCGACGCGAGGACCATCAGTTGCAGCAGGACGGACAGGTTGATCCGGCGGTCGAGCCGCCAGTGGACGGAGTTCTCTTTGGCCATAGGAGGATTCCTCAGAGGGGTTACGGCACGGCGTAGAAGACGTTCTTCTCGCCCAGGCGGTGCAGGATGGCGTACGTTCCCGCCGAGAGCGTCCCCTGGCTCAGGAAGGACTCGGCAAGGTTCACGGCCTCCACTTGTTCGCCAAATTCCACGGGCGGTGCTCCGGCATCTGCGAGCACGACGGCACAGACCAGGTACACGTTGTAGTCCACGTGGCTCTTGATCTTGACCGCCCAGCTTCGCGAACTCGCTCCCGCACAGACGACGGCGGAGGTCTCCTGGCGGTTCTGAGCGCCTGTCCGGGCCATGTCGGCCAGGACCTGCTGTTGATCGGTGACGTATCGATTGTCCATGAGGATTTCCTCTCACCCTTCGTACATCCGCTGGCGGACCAGGCGGACATTCGTGCATTGATTCTGGAAGTCCATGTGGACCCGCTCGACCCATACGACGCTGCGATTGTCGCGACGGCAGGCGAAGAGGTCGCGGCTCTCGGGACTCGATGTCACGTTGTCGCCGGGGTGCAGGTGCAGGCGGAGCGTCGGGGTCTGGACCTCGGCGGTCTCTATGACCGCAGGCGTTGCGGCCGCGTGTTGTCGCACGAACTGGTGAAGTGCGGCCGAATCATCTGCTTCGTCGGGAACGCCTAGCCCGCCGCCTGACGTGCAGGCGAACACGCTCTGAGGCGACACTTTGCGATAGGCAAACTGACGCGGCACCGTCAGCACGTGATCGACGACGGGAATGGTCGAGCCCACAGGCCCGTCGGCCGCCGTGCAGGTGAGCCGTTCGTCGCTGACCACCGACGCGGTGATCCGCACGTGGAGCACGCCCTTGAGGGCTGCGATCCAGGTGTCCACATCGAGCTGGTCGCTGCTGAGCCAGATCCCGCATTCGCCCAGGAGGTTGCTGAAGGCGTGGGAGTATCCCCACCAGTTCACGCCGTCGTCGTACGAGACCTCCAGGACATAGCCCAGCGAGTCGCCCTGGGCATCCGTGCTCAACGCAGGCCAGAAGCGCCGTCGGCGATGGACGTAGGCTCCGTGCTCGAAGAGAGTGGAGAAGTCGTAGGGTTCGCCCTGGTCGCAGGGACCGGCAGTGTAGTCGCCCGCTTCGTTGAGGCACCACTTGCGATAGACGTCCTTGACCCGGTGGAATTCGGGATTGGTGGACGGACAGAAGACGCGGTAGTCGATGCCCTCCAGTGCCGGGTCCCAGGCTTTCACCAGCTCGAACGTCGCTTCATAGACCTTGAAGTCGCCCTGGGCGATGTAGCGATGGGTGACGGGATGGAATCTCCGTTCGCTGTGCATCGCGGCGACGCTCGTCCGCGAGAGGTTCAGAGACTCGCCCACCGGCTGGCAATTCAGCTCGATGGTGCGGCCCCGGCCGTTTCGATAGAAGACGATGGCTTCCGCCGGACCGGTCTCGGCCAGGCGGGGCATGAACCGGAACTGGATGCCCGAAGGTTCGGAGCATCGATGCAGCGCCTCGAGCAGGCTCAGGCCGGTGACGTCGAGGTCCCGCACAGTCCGGCGCTGTGTCAGGGCGAGCAGTTCTTCGATCCCCGGCCAATGCAGCGAGCCAGGCGGTGCATACTCGCCCAGCAGGTAGTGAATCGCTCCTGCGCAGGTCCAGTCGCCAGCCTCAGCGGTATCTGCCGAGAAGAGGGTGCGACAGCAGCCCTCGATGCACACAGGCTCGGCGGCGGCATTGCCTTGTCCGAGCACATTGAAGACGGTGTCCAGGCCGGCCAGCAGGATCGTCGAGCCATCGCGCCGGAGGACTCGCCGGCCATGGACGGTGATGCGTCGAAGCGTCGCACTGAAATCCCTGGCGATCAGTTCGGTCCTCTGCTCTCCGGAGCGGATGGTGGTTTCGATGCCGTCGATTTGTCCGACGAACAGCGGCAGGTCCGCCACCTTGGCATCGGGCGGGTGGCGATCGTAGAGTTGGTGCAGACTGATCCGGCGGCCCATCGCGAACCGCTCCTCCACCGGCTCGTCAACTGTCGCGGATGGATTGCAGATCAATCTCGCCCACCCGAAGTCCGGCCAGGCGCCGCGCACGATCTCGACCGGTGCCACGTCGTCACACGGTTGACCGTCGAGGCACGCGATCACTGTGGCGCTTGGCGACGCCAGTCGCTCGGATTCAGGTTCAAACAGCTCGGTCGTATTGTGCATGGGCTATACTCCAAATCGGTCAGAACGGCGCGACGGCCAGGACCACCGGTGGTTCAACAGACGATGCCTCGATCCGACGCGCGACAGTCGAGGAGGGTTTGCCTTCGACGCCGTCGCTGTCTGCGGCTCGGACGACGAAGGGGTTCTCGCCGTCCGCCAGGCCGGTGCAATCCTGGTGGTAGAATCTCTGGCCATTGTAGCGGACCACGGCCACCGGATCGGAGAAGTCCACCCGGCCCGTCGCGTCGCTGCGGTACACGTTGAATTGTCCCGGCGCACGCTCCTGATCCAACGGACAGTAGAACCAGATCAGCCGCACGTTTGCTGAGTTGGTCAGCTCGCTGTGGAGGCCATGGACTGCGTTCGGCCGATCCGGCGCCCGTTGACCGTCTGATGCGATGCGAAGCACTGCAGCAGCGGCCCACGTCGCCTCTTGATGTCCACTGCTGTTGAATCGTCGGGCGAGATAGCAGTGTGCCGATCCCGCTGGATGGGACAAATAGACTGGCAGCGGGATCTGGCGGGCGTCCGGCTCGCCTGCGTACAGAATCCTGCCAAGGTCCACCTGTGTCAGGCCGGAGCCGCGATAGACCGCCGTGCATCCGCTGCGACGCACCCAGAACCAGCCTTGTGTGAGCGTGGTCCCGAGCATGATCGCGGTGTGACTGACCCCGTTGAGAAGCGCCCCGCTCAGCCAGGTTCTATCGGTCGGCGTCGCGATGCTCGGAAGCGTCTGAGGGGCTGTCACGTGGAGATCGGCTCGCACAGCGGAGCGTCCGGCCACGATCCCGACCAACGAAATGAGATTCGTTTCCTCGACTGTGCCTTCGACTGTAGCAATGGCGGCTGTCGCGCCCACGACGTTCCTGGCGACTCGGATCGTGCCGGTGACCGAGACCGCTGCCGGGGAAGAGCCTGTGCACAGGACGAGCGTATCGACGCCGGATGGCAGGGTGTGGAGAGAACGCCCCAGAGCGAGCATCTCGAACGGATTCCGCGACAGGCCGCGAATCTCCACTTCGGTCAGAACGCGTTTCCACACGCAGACCATGGCCACGCTGCCCAGGAAATCCCAGTTCCATACGCCTGCTGCATCCTGACGCGATCCAACGGCAAAGGCCTGCGACCCGCTGAGGTCGATCCCGTTGAGAGTCGTCGCATTGACCGCGGACCCCTGTTGCACAGCGTCGATGAAGAGCTTCGTTCCGCTTGTGTTGTCGCGATCGCAAACGCCGACCGCCAGGTGCCACGTCCCGTCGTTCAAAGCGAGGTTCGATGCGACCAGGAAGAGCGACGACAGATTGCGGATCTGCCAGGTGAGCTTGTTGTTCGGGTCCACATACAATCCGTATCCTTTGCCCGAACCGTCCAGATATCCCTTGCCTGCGATGGCGCCATAGTGGGTGCCGTTCGGTTGGCAGGCGGCGCTATAGTTCACGAGCGCCAGTACGGTGATGTCGTCGGTGCCCAGATCCAGGCAGTCCCCCATGGTGATCCAGTCGTCGCTTCCATCGAATTGGATCGTCCGGCCAAGCGGTCCGTGGGACCAGGTCGGGTCGCCTGAGAAGATGCCGTCGCGATAACATCCGCTTGCATCGTGCACTGTCGTGCCACTGCCTTCGTTGAGGAGCCAGCAGCCGACGAGACCGCGAGCCAGCGGATGAGCCGGACGGATCGGGACTCCGATCGGAACCTTGAACTTCGATTGCTTCGTGGTCAGCATGGGTTAGCTCGATTGTGCATACAGACCCTGGTAGAGGGCCGAGCAGTCGCTGGTCTTGAGCGTCTGGCCGGTCTTGTTGTGCACGATGATCCCCCATCGCTGGGGCAGCACCCCGCCGAAGACGCAGGCGACGCTCATCGGGTCCGATTCGTAGATCAGGTTCTGCGTCGGCGCGTAGACGATGCCGAGGAGTCGGCAGTTGTTGATCTGCTGGGGGTCCGTGCCGAACGCTGCGTCGCTGCCTGTCGCGTTTCCCGAGCAACTGGTCCCGTCGTCGGCGGTCCCATAGGCATAGACATAGACGGACTTGTCGCCTGTGGAGTCCGCCGACGCGTTGGTCGCGATCTTCACCTGGACCAACGCGTCCAGGAAGCAGTTCGTCGAGTTGTCGATGGCGGTCGACTCGCGTTTGGCATCGTTGGCCAGGCCGTTGATCGTGATCGTGATGCTCTGGTTGCTGCCGCCGTACTTGGCTTTGATGTCAGCCATGATGGGTTTCCCCTTTCAATCATCAATTGTCAATCATCCGTCATCAATCCAATGTGACTTCCAGATCGCCCGCCGCGAACTGGACGGTGTCCGCGTTGTTGACGGTTTTCGCCTGGCCCAGCGTGCCGTAGGCGAGCATATTGCCCGCGGTCTCGGCGTCGAAGAGCGCGAAGTGAGTCATTGTGCCCCAGTCGCCCGTCGCGGTGTCGAATTCGATGTCGGTCGCATTGTCGAGCAGGCCGCCGGTCGCGGCGTTCCAGTCGCTCGATGAGGTCGGGACACGTGCATATCCGTTGCCGCTCGGCTCGCTGATCCCCGACCCGCTTTCGCCCGGGTCCGTGGCGGATAGCGCCACGTAGATGGTGGGCGGGGTGTACGCGCCCTTGCCAAACAGGTGATCCAGAATCTCGTTCTCCCAGTAGTTCGAAAAGCTGCCCATCGTATGGACTCCTGTAACAGTTGAATCGGTAGGTCTACTCCGGCGTTCTCGTGCTCGTCTGCGCGTCGTCGTGGAGATTGTGCGTGAGAAGGATGGTCACGCCGTCGTCGTCGTAGTAGTCGACCGCCTTGGTGACGATGTCCTGGACGGCCTTGTTGGCCAGGATCTTCGCGGAGGTCAGCTCGCCGACCCCGGTCCAGCGAATCTCCCGGCTGCACACGAGAGTGTCCCCATCGGCCGGGCTCGATCCCGTCTGGCGGAACACCTGGATGCCGTAACAGCCGGCCGGGATGTCCGCGTCAAAGTCGCCGACGTAGCGATTGCCGCTCTTGTCCGTCAGGACGATGGCGTAATCGCCAATCGTGCGCCCGCCCGTCGCCCAGTCCTCGAATGTCTCTCCTGCAGGATGCCACACCTGGCCGGCGGGCTTGCGAATGATCGCGTACAGCACGCTGCCGGAGGCGTAGTCCGCCTGAATCTCGTTTGCCATTGTTCTGTGCCTTTCTTGATCGATTGTCGGGAAGTGGAGTGCCGGACGCACCCTAGGATTCCTCGGTCCATGTTCGGGCCTCTGCGATGGCCGCCCAGTCGCCGTTGGCGTCGGCTGCGAGGGTCAAACACGCGCCGATGGCAGAGGCCGACTTGTACTTGCCCGCGGTCTGGCCGCTGGCGGCCCGGATGGCCGCCGTGCCCGGCTCGACTCGCAGTTCCTGGGCTGCCTGCACCGCGAAGGTGAACTCCGTGCCCGCGGCGGCGCCGGAGGGGAGCGTGAGCGTCACCACGCCGGTGGCGCCCAGATTCGTGTGCACACTGCCCGACTCGGATGCGACCAGCGTGTCGTCGGCGGTGTGTGCCTCGATGGACTTGCGGATGCCGCCCGCCGCATGGGGAAGGACGACGTTATGTCCCGCACGGCAGTCGGTGATCGAGACGATGTCTCCGCCGGAGGTAGAGACGACCGCCAGGCGAACGTGCGGCGTCGTTGCCATGCTCGGGAACGAGGTGTACTCGTCCGTGACGAGAGTCCCCGCCGCGTCCAGGTGGACGTAGATGGCGGTCTTGTCGTCGGCCAGCGTATTGCCGCTGGAGCCGGCGTAGGCGATGAGATCCGTGCCCAGCCAGAATTTGCCCGCTCGCACGCCGACGTCGAGACCGCCTTCGTCGTACACTCGCAGGTCGTTTGCCCGCCGGGCGCTCAGCAGCAGGCGATACAGCAGCTTGCGGAAGTGCAGGTAGTAGGGAGCCGTGCCGGTCGGGATGTACTCGACGCCGGTCTCGCTGTCGGATTGCAGGTTCAACAGTTCGCTGTCGGAGGGATATGTCTCAGCCATTGCTTGTCCTCGCTATTGGTCAGAAACGGAAAGTGTGAGTTGGTTCGTCTGCGGGTCGAACGCCGTGATGCTCAATGCGGCGGCGGGTCTCGCCGGGGGCACAATCGCGATCTCGTCGGTTTCGCTCGGGCCGCTCTCGTTGCCGAGCGTATCCAGGACCTTCACGCCGAATCGGTACCGACCGAGCGGCAGCAGCGGACTGATCCATTCGATCGCGTCGGCGTCCAGGCCGAACTGCCCTTGGGCGAAGCTTCCTCTGCCAAAACCGACGCTGGCCGCTGAATCGAATCCGAAGTCGCCGTCGCCGAACCGAGCTGTGCCGAAGCCCGCTTTGTCCTGCGGATACGGCCAGATCGGGATGGGCGACGCATTCAACGGCTGGTCGTAGTCGATGGAGCCGGTGGCGTTGTCGAAGTACACATTCGCCTCTGCGCCGAGGGGCAGCATCTGGCTTCGCAGGATGCTCAGACGAACGCGGGCACAGGTTGGCGGGGAGTCCAGCTCGTCCGCGAAGTTCACATGGGCGTCCGGCGGATCGACCGCGACGATCTCCACACGCACCGCCGACTCGAACGACGCAGGGAGCTGTACCACGAGCTGCCGCTGCTCGCTGTCGAGGGTCACGCCCGCGAGATGCCCGTTCACATATGCCTGGTGAAGCCTCCCGACGTGGGAGGACCGCCATGTGACCATCGCGGCGCCCCAGATCGCGGCACAACTGCCGTCTGTCGCAATACCATCGGGCAAGACGAATGCACGGACGTTCTCGATGCCTTCAAGGTGGAACGACATCGTCTCAGCCTCCCAATTGCGTGTACACGACTTCGTAATCGGCGACGACGCCCGGCCCGCCGGGGTATTCAGCAACCTTCTTGAAGCTGTCCATGCGAAGGTTGTCGAGCACCTGCCCGTCGGGGGTTGTGAGCGTGTGAGTCTGACCATCGATGAACGCCGCGATGGTCTGGACGCGAGCGTGCATCGCAGGGCGGCTCGGGGCGTGGAGCGTCCCGGTCTGTCGGACCTGGCGCGCGCGGGCCCCCAGGTCGATGCTCAATGTCCCGTCCAACCCGGCGACCGCCCGTTCCATGCAAGCCCGGCTCGGACTGCCGACCGTGATCGTCAATCCCTGTTCGTCGAAAACCGCCTGTCCATCGAGTGTGACACTCATCGTTGGTCCTTTCCTCCACAGCGTTCTGCGCCACGCTGGTCCGCTCAATCACGAACGAGCCGGACAACGCCGCCCACGCGACAGATGTCCGCCACCCCGTCGGCGCCCAGGTCCACGCTGAGGTGGCATCGCTGACGGGCCTTCTCGAAGAGGCCCTGGTAGTGTTCGCTCTTGTGTCGAAGGCATTCGTCGTGCGTCCCTCTCGCCCACATCGCGTAGGCCTGGGCGATCACCGCAAGGGCGGAGGTCCGGCGCAGACCCTCCGTTCCGGTGACGTCCTCGACGGAGATGTCGCTCGCGGGATTCCCCGGTTGAATGCCGAAGTGCTCGCTCAGTTGGAGAGCCGCGTCGGTTGCCTGCGGATCGAACGTGCCGATCCGATAGGAGACGTTGCTTCCCGCCGGCGGAGCAATCGCAGGATCGGAGGCATCCGCTCGGAGCACGGAGACCGTCAGTTGCGTCGCGGAATCGACCGAAACGATCTCGTAGGCGCCGTCGAGGACGCCGTCGGCGGACCGGAGATACACGACGCCGGCGGCTTCGACGCCTGCTGTGATGAAGTCCGCCCCCGCCGCGGTGAGGGTCGTTCCGCTCAGGGTTGCCCCGACTCCGCTCGCGCGGACCTGCGAGGGCAGGTGCAACTCTCCGAACAGCGCCGGCTCGTACTTCAGAATGTCCACATCGCTTGAGAATCTGGCCATGTTTGTTCATCCTTATGCGGCGTTACTCGATTCTGTCGTCCTGAGCGTGAGCGAAGGATCTGGCCCGGGAGGGGGACACAGTCAGCGAATCCGACTGTGACTTGCCCTCCGCAGGCCAGATGCTTCACTTCGTTCAGCATGACAAACAGCAGGCTGTCGCCATGGGGCAAGCTGCTGTCTCAGCTTGTCGTCAGATCGCGAATCAGCCCATGGGCCGCTTCGTTCTTCAGTTCGAGCGTGTACTCGCCGATCAGCTCGCCGCACTCGTAGTCGCCGGAACTGGCCAGCGGCTTGAAGTGGAAACTCCGGCCCGACAGCGGCAGCACGCTGATCCGCGACGAATCCAGGAACAACACCGCATCCTGCGGGACGTACCGCGTCGTCACGATCCGACAGACGCCGAAGTCGCTCTCGTAGATGCCGACCATGTCCGTGAACTTCGTGTCGTTGGCGCCGTAGCTGCGACTGTCGGAGCAGAAGGCGTTGATCTTGCGCTTCTGGAAGCCGCCGACGACGATGAGGTCCACGTTGCCGCTGCTGTTCTCCCAGATCTTCCGCAGGACGTAGTTGATCTTGGTCTCGTCGAGATCGGCGCCGGAGGGGAAGCCGCTGTCGCCGGCATGGAAGATGTTCGTGCCCAGGTGCTGGATGATGCCCTTCATCGTCCGACGGACGGCGCCGCTGCCCTGCGGGTCCACGACAGGCTGGCCGCCGTTGATGACGGTGTTCTCCAGGTCGCGGACCATCTCGCGCAGACGCTCCTGCTTCTGATAATCCATCTCGTCGGCCAGGCCGATCTGACTGGCGGCCAGGTCGCTGCCGCTGACCTCGACCGCGGAGGTGAAGATCTGCGTGTAGTTGCCGCAGCGGACGCGGGTGGTGAACCGCGCGTTCGGCCGGTCGTCGCCCTCCAGGGCCGCGTTGCCCAGAATGTTGAGGACCGCATTGTCCGCGAGGCTCTCAGCGGTCGTGCCCGCGTAGCCGCGAACCACGGTGAGTGTGTCGCCCGATACCGCCGTGACGAACATGAGTTCCTCGCTGCCCTCGACCTGGACCTGGTCGCCGATGCGGAACCGGCTTCCGTTGTCCACGTTGAACGTCGTGTCAGCCGCCGGGTTCGACCACGTGGAGTCGTTGATCGCGTCCTTGTTGGGCAGCAACTCGTCCTCAAGCCACTCGTGGTGGATGCTGGTTGCCTCGCGCAGCGGATCGCCCAGCGCGTCCAGCAGAGGCGTCTCCTGCGGCGAGATCAGTCCCACCACATCCGCTACATCTTCCGCCAGTTCCGGCAGGGCGGTTCCGGCGGTGTACGTCGCTTTTCCGGTGAATGCCATCGTTGTTTCTCCTTCCAATGAAATCGGGATGTCTGGTCGGTGATGTCATCGCTCACATCACGCTTCGTCGCAGATTCAGGTACCGCAGCAGATCGGCGCGTTTTCCCGTCTGGGCGGCTTTCTTGGCCGCTTGTTCGAGCGTCGTCTGGTGATTCGTCAGGCGGTCTTTGGCGGAGGCCGTCTTGCGAGGGATGGCGACGGGGGTCGAGCCCCCGAACAGGTAGCTTTTCTCCTTCCGCAATTGCGTCACGCAACTGTCGATATCCGTCTCGGTTCTGCCGTCGATCCTCGCGCGGGCGACGAGGACAGCCGCCTCCAGATCGATCGCGCCGGCCGCCGCGAGCTTGTGCGCCAGCTTCTGCTCGATCTGAAGGCCGTTGAGTTCCTCGGACATCTGAGCGATCTTCGCATTCGCCTGCGCCAACTGCTCCGCCAGGTTCTCTGGAGGGTGTTCCGGGTTCTGTGTCTGACTGATGCTCATGTCATCTCCCTTATGTGATGAATAGTCGTGGATGGACGGGCGATTACCTCAGGTCGTATCCGAGCTCCTTGAGCACCTGCTCCTGGGGCACGCCCAACTCGCGTTTGATCTGCGCTTCCTGGAGTCTCTCCGTCGTGTTCTCGGGCAGCGGATTGGGGAATACGATCTCGACGTCCCGCTCGGATTCGCTCGTCGCGTAGAGTCCTGCGGCGTCGAGCATGCTCAGCACCATGCGGCAGATCTTGCGGACTCCCTCGCCGTAGGTGTGTCGCTTGCGCTCGTTCCGACTGAGCATGCCCATGAAGGTCAGACGCAAAGCCACGGCGCTGGTCAGATTGCCGAGCCGGTCCTGGAGGATGCCCGCGACGACGGGTGTCACGTTGCTGGCCTTGTCCATCGCCTCGCGAATCTCCGAGATGTGCAAGTCCTCACTTGGCGCCGCGACGTCCCCTCCGAACTCCTGGATGGAGGCATCCGGATTGTCGGTACACCACATCCGGCCCGGGGCGACGGGCTTGTTCTCGAAGCCCTCGATTCCCTTGCCCAGGTACATCTTGAACGACTGGAAGGTGATCCGGTTCGCCCGGTCGCTCAGACGCGTGTTCAACTCGTCCTGCAGCGGGATCAGCGGCTCCACGTCGCTGACGCCCTCGTAGTAGTAGGGCTGCGCGACGTTCTGGACGTGCACGACCGGGAGGAACCCCCAGGGCATCGGCCCTTCGGCGACGAGTTCCTTGTCCTCGTAGCGCTGCCAGTAGTCGGGCGAGGTGATCTCAGTTACCGCGACGACCTGACGGGTGTCGCTTCGCTGTCCGACGGCGCCGAGGATTCGCGAGAGAAACGAGCCCCGGCTGGTCAGCGTGTTCTTCCGCTGGTGGAAGTGCTGCACGTACAGCCGGAGGACTCGATAGTCGTCTTCATCCAGGACAGGCAGTGCTCTCGGCGCCTCGATCAGTTCCAGATCGATTGCCTGTGCCCATTGCAGCACGGCGGCTAGAGGAGGCAGAGAGCGGAGGGAAGCAGGGATGGAGGGAGAGACCTCGGCGAGTGCATTGCGAGGTCCCGCGTGCCCCGACGCGAGGTCGGGCGTCTGGGGCGTTCGAATGTAGCAATCGACGAACCCGTAGACGCCTCCGAGCACCGCCATATCCTGGAAGAACACAGGGCCGCCATTGGCCGCGAACAGCGCCTTTAGAATCGCCTCGATGTCTTTGCGCTTGCGGTCGTCGGGGGCTCTGGAGATCAGACTGATGGACTTGCCGAAGAGGAAATCCGCCGCGGCGTTCACCCGCCAGGCGATATCGTTCTCGATCACGACCTCCTTCCGCTGAATGTCGCGGACGGCCTGGGTGCCGAATGTGCCGCTGTACGGGGCATGGGCCAGGCCGGTGATTCGCGAGGGCAAACCGTACTCCTGGGCCTGGACGTAACAGCGACCCGACTCGTTGACCTTGCGATCCGCCGAGGTGCCGCCGCAGATCTCGACCATCGGGTTGGCGTAGTAGTCCCACAGGCGCGAGAAGTGCTGTCGAATGCTCGCGGAGTGTACGTCCACCAGCCAGTCCAGGTAGCTCGCATCGATCCGCCCGTCGAAACTGTCCAGCTCGAATGCCATGTCCCGTTGTCCTTTCCGACTGTCGCTTTTCGTCGTCGTCTTTCACTTCATTTCCGGGTCGCTCGCATTGACGCGCCCCTCTACCCTTGCCCGATGTTGCACGAATTTGTCGAAAAATCTGTGTTTTGCTGAGGGTGAAAAACGCGGTAAGTTCAGTCGGGGCAGGGAATAAAAAAAATTGTGCGTCGGAGGCGTTTTCGGTTTTCAGATGTTGCACGAATTGTGCTATTCCCAGTGCAGTGCAGGTGTATCAGAGCGACGCGCAAAGGGGGAGTCTCTCGGGGTGCGTATCACGCGCCGGAACAGCTACCGAATGAGCCCAAGAGGGTGTGTGATGCGCCCGACGAGGTCTGTCTCTGGGGTGAGGTCGGGATCGAGGGTCACTGCCCGTGGTTGAGCAGGTTGATATCCTCGTCCTGGAGCAGTTGGATGATCTCGGCCTTGGTGGGCAGGGCCTCGATAACGCCGAACTTGGTGCAGACCAGCGCCCCGGCGGCGCCGGCGAACTTCACCGCTTCGCGCAGGTCGTATTTCGCTGCACAGTAGGCAGCCAGTGCTCCGGCGAAGGCATCCCCGCAACCGGTGCGGTCCACCCAGTCCACCGCGAAGCCGGGGATGTGATCGGCGCCGTTGCGGTCCACGACGACGCAGCCTCGTCGGCCCATCGTGATCACCGCGCAGTGCGTGCCGCGGGCCACCAGATCGGAGCCGATCAGCTTGGCGGTGCGGATATCGGCGCCTTGCTGGTCGGTGATCTCCGCGGCCTCCTCCAGATTGGCCACCAGGACGTCCGCCGCGAAGTAGTCCAGAGGCAACTCCACGCCGAGCCGGTCCGTCTGCTCGATGGGTCGAGCGGGGTTCAGGATCACACGGGTCCTGTGGAGACCCGCACAGTGGATGGCCGCTGCGATGGCCTCCTGGGGCAGGCACCCGTGGATCAGGCAGATGTCCGCCTGGGCGATCCGCTCCTCCGCCAGCAGGATATCCGCCGGCTGCAGGGCGCTGTTGGCGCCGGTGTAGTGGCAGATGGCGTTCTCGCCCTCATTGTTGACCAGCGTGACGACGACGCCGCTGGCCTTGGACTCCGCAAAGCACACGTACTCCGTATCGACCTTGTACTCCGCGAGACCCTTGAGCGCCATCTGGGCGAAGGCATCGCCGCCGACCTTGCTGATGAGGGACACCTCGCATCGGCACAAAGCCGCCTGGACCGCCTGGATCGGGCCGGGACCGGCCAGGGCGCACGCAAGCGACGAGCCGCTGACGATCCGCCCCGGCGAAGGGATTTCGCAGCACCGGACCGCCAAGTCGATGTAAGTGCTGCCGATGACGACGATCTTCGGCTTCCGTTCCGCCATGTCCAATCCTCATGCCATCGATTCGTGATAATCCGTGACCCATCGACGACTGTCAATATAGTGTCGTAGCTCTACGCCGGCAACGGTTTTTTCCGGACGCAGCCACGGCTGTTGTCCCGCGGAGGTCATCCGCGTTGTTGGTCACAGAGCCATCGTCGGATGACGGCCACCACGTACTGGACTTCTCGGTCGGATAACGCGTGACCTTTAGGAATCGCGTGCCATTTCTCCAGGCAGCCGCGACAGCAGGTTGCGGTCGCATGTTGGGCGATGAAGACCGGGTGGTTTCGCATGGGGGTTTGCTTGCCGTCGTTGGCGGGTTCCGCGGGCGCCAGACGCCGCTCGACGAAGTCCTTCGCGTGGGCGAGGACGGTCTCCAGTCCCTTCTGCTGGAGGTACGCCGCCTCCCGGCCGCCCAGTCGGAACCGGCTGCGGAACTCAGATCGCTTCAATGCCTCGAACAGTTCGTCCAGATCGCGCATGGTGGTCTACGCCGGGACGCCGACGACCGACATGCAGACGACGCTTTCCTCCACGTCATCCACGTCGATCAGCGCATTCACCTCGTCGTCGAACAGGGCGTCGGCAGGTAGTCGCGGGCGCTCTTTCGCCTGCGCAGCACCTCGTCCAGCGCCATCGGTTGGCTCGGATCGAACGTGGGCAGGATAACCTTGGCGCTGTTCGGATAGACCTTGCACGTGTCCGGCCGCAGTTTCCACTGCAATCCCTCGCTGTTCATCGCGTCGGGCCGGTACTTCGTCTGTCGCTGAAAATCGTCGCCAACGTTGCTCATGGCATCCCCTTACCACGAGGACCATCGCTGAACATTACCCGCATATGCCCACAGTGAGCCAGCAGGCACCATCATCGCCAGAACGCTGCTCGGTGCAAGCCCAAAACCAAAGACATCCTCCTACGGAAATGCAGAAATTGACTGCCACTATGCAAAAAGTGCATAGACAGAAAGTCGAGCGGCCGATATAGTGTTGGATGGAGGGCCAGGATGTTCTCTGGTATCGCGGTTCTACTCCACTACTCTTGTGGTAGTGAGACTGAACGAATACTCTTCTTGGAGGTGCACCATGTCTCAGAAGATGTCCTGCGGAGTTATGCTGGCGGTCCTATTGTCGGTTCTCCCAACTGCTTGGGCGCAACCACCGGCCGGCACATTCGTGCCCGGCAGCTTCATCTGCCGCGTCGGCGATTCCGAAGATGCCCTTGCTGTCGGCCAAGCCGCTGTCGAGGCCACCGGTGGAACGCTCACCTACGTCTACAACACGGTGAATGCGTTCTGCATTCAGGTGCCGCCGGGGATTGCCATCGCCAACTTGCGGACGCAGCGTGGCGTGGTAGACGTCGAATACGATCTCGTCTTCCACACGTGCGCCCAGACGGTTCCCACCGGTGTGGATCGAATCGACGCCGAGGGCGTCAGTGCAGTACTCATTGACTGCCGCCGCGTCGGGATCGCCATTATCGACACAGGCATCGACCTGGACCATCCCGATCTGAACGTGGACGCGGTCAATGGCATCCACTACTACACACAGGGGTTCAGACTGAGGTCGGACAACACCTTCGATGATGACAACGGCCATGGTACGCACTGCGCCGGCATCGCCGCGGCCATGAACAACGACATGGGCGTGGTCGGGGTGGCCCCAGGCGCTCGGCTCTACGCGGTGAAAGTGCTCAATTCCCAGGGCTCGGGCAGCCTGTCGGCTATAGCCGCCGGCATCGACTGGGTGACATCGCATGCAGCAGGATTTGACCCTCCCATCCAGGTGGCCAACATGAGTCTTGGCGGGCAGGGTACGAGCACACTGCTTTACGAGGCTATGAGCAAGTGCCCTGTGACCTTTTCGGTTTCCGCCGGTAACAACCACGCGGATGTCTACGGTCCTGACGGTGTGTACGGCGGCGGCGATGACTACATCCCTGCTGCCTATGGCGGTGTTCTCGATAACGTCCTGACCATCTCGGCCATGGCGGATTCCGACGGCAAACCAGGCGGCGCCGGCGGCCCGACCAGCTACGGGCCGGACGACTCCTTCGCCAGTTTCAGCAACTACAGCAAGAAAGGCGCGATTGCGTATCTCCTGCCCGGCGTGGACATCCTCTCGACCTACATGGGCGGCGGCACGGCCACGATGAGCGGGACCAGCATGGCGGCGCCCCATGCGGCGGGGCTGCTGGCGTTGGACATCGCGGCACCGGGTTCCTTTATCGCCGTCGCACAGGACAGCAGCGATGGTCTGTCTGTCAAGAACGATCCCGATAGTCACTGGGAGAACCTTGGGTATTCGATCTACCCGGCTGGTTCCAGCGGCAACATAGCTCCGACCGCTATGTTCACATTCACAGTGGATGGCCTGTCGGCCAGCTTCAATGCCTCCGCCTCGTGGGATTCCGACGGGTCCATCGTCAGTTATGACTGGAGTTTCGGTGACGGTGCGAGTGGCAGTGGAGTGACCGTCACCCACACGTATGCGGTCGCGGGTACATACGCCGTAACGCTCACAGTCACGGATGATGGGGGAGCCAGTGGCATCCTCAGCAAGAGCGTGACCGTCACCGATCCCGGCAGCGGCGGCACAATCGTCTTGAGTCTGACCAGCAGTGCCTCTCGGGTCAACTCGCAGAAGTGGACAGCGATGGTCACGGCCACAGTCAAAGACGGAGACGGCAACCTGGTGGAGGGCGCCACAGTCGCTGGGAACTGGGTGGAACTCGGCATTTTCGCCAGCAAACTAACCGACGCCAGCGGTACTTGCGTGTTCAACTCCGGCAACATCGGCAAGAAGATCCCGTCGGTCACATTCAAGGCCGATGCCACTTATGGAGACGCAACCGACACAGAATCGATCGTGGTCAAGCAGCCGTGACAACGCACGCTACGGGGCCCGCTTGAAGGCGATCGGTTCGCTGCTGCCTTCTTTCACGAGGAGCCGGTCCTGGTCGTCGAGCTGAGCGGTGACGGTCTCCTGCTCGGTGACGATGGTGATCTGGTTGCCTTCGATCCGCCATTTCCCGTCCCAGCTCTTGTTGCCCTCAGTGAGGACGGCCCGTCCCTCGGGCTCGATCCGAATGCCGAGCTGGCCCTCAGTCGGATGGGTCAGGACCCACGCTCCGACGAATCCGGCCGAGCCTGCCCGGACGCGAGATTCGGTCCTGCGATCCTGGACGACGGGCGCCGCCGGCTCCGACAGGTGTCCCGCCGCCGGCTTCTCCGACACGCTCCCGGTCCGAGGTTTGGGGGCACGGAACTCCCGTTCGCTGTGATGCCAGACCTGGCCGGTGGTCGTGTCGGCCAGGTACGCTCCGTTCTGCATGCACGCGATCTGAAAACGCCCGACGGGCCCGCTGGAGGGGTTCGCCGCCGCACCGATCAGCACGCACAGGGCGCCGCCCAACACGGCGCCGAGCAGCACGCTCTTGCTGTCTACACGCTTTGCCATTGCAGGAATCCTCCAGTAACAGGCCGCATGATGGGGGGCCGCACCCGGCGTGTGCCCCGCCTGGACCCCATCATACCGACTTGGGCGGCCCAACGCCATGGTTCGACAGGTTTTGTCCACGCTTGCCGGCGTCTGTGTGGCGAGGGATTCTATGCTCCCGGCGTGCTCGTCGGTCGGCCGCAATTGTCGCAGAACTTCGCGTCGGGGTCGTTCAGCTCATGGCACGCCGGACAGGGCTTCGTCTTCCCGAGCGAAGCGCCGCACGCGCTGCAGAACTTCGACTCCGGCGCGTTGGCGTGATTGCACTTGTGACAGCGGATCTGGACTTCGCCGTCGGACGCCGGGGCGCCGGTTCGCAGACCTTCCCCGATCGCGGAGGCGACGGTCTTGATCCCGTCCTTCGTGCCATGAGCCATGTAGTTGAACGTGTCCTTCCCGACGGGGGCCATCTCCCCGGCTGAGTACCTCATGATCGAGCCCATGAACCCATAGGAGCTCAGGACCAACCCCACGAACCCAATCGGCATCCCGACGAATGCACACCAGAAGTAGCGAGGCGGCTCCATCCCGCCGATGGCCAGGAAGAAGCTGGCAATCCCCATCGCAAACAGGCTCCCGCCGACGATCATCAGGGAGACCCCGACCCGCCGCAGGGTCCTGCGCGTCTGCTCGTGTCTCGGATCGATCCGGTCCATCCGCACTCCTTTCTCACATCGTCAGCCTTCGCAGAGCTGCCCTGCGAAAGCAGAGGCATCGGTTGCTGCTCCCACTTGTTATGATGCGCATCTCCGGAAAAAAATCAAATGAAACCAACGTGGCGGCGCGGCCGGGGGTGCGCAGTGCACTCTTTATCGGCCTTTGGCTGTTTGCAGAAAGGTTCCTTGGATTTGCCTTTGACATGTGTTGGTATTTCTGGTATAGTAATGTCCTATACGTGAGTTCTGCGAGGACGCGAGGGAGAGAGGGTGGTATTCCTGCAGTGTGGTTCCTGCGTGGGTCCCCGGACAGGGTGCGCTGACTGTACATCCGGACAGACACGTGTCTGCCGGGAATGAACAAACAGGTTTTGTCTGAGGAGATTGGTGATGAAGAAGCTGTTGGCATTGTGTTTCGTGGCGATGATGGTTGGCACCGCTTCGGCTGCTCCGGTTCTGGACGCGGGCTGGGACTACGACCAGATCTCAGCGAGTTTCGTTGATTCCTCCGGCTCGCCCTACGTCTACGACTTGGCGGCGCCTGCCTACTTCAGGATCACGGACCAGTATGTAGTGGGCGATACCTACTATGTCTACGACTTCGGGACGCTTATTCTGACGACGACTGCGTCCTACGTTGGCGATCCCACCGGTTTCTCCGGCGACGGGGAGGATGGGTGGGTCAGCTCTCTGTACTCCGGCGGGGAAGTCCTGTTGGTGTCGGGTGCCCACAGTCTGACAGTTCAGGGCGATGGAGCCGGCGGCGTCCCGGCGGGATTCTACACGCAATTGACGAGCGCGGTTCCGTCCGTGCCGGTCCCCGGCGCGGTCCTGCTGGGTACGCTCGGCACCGGCCTGGTCGGCTGGCTCCGTCGTCGCCGGTCGCTCTAATCCCGTCGCCGGAACAACCACAGTGATTCCAGGGGCTGTGAGACTCGAACTCGCAGCCCCTTTCTCGTGCGCCGGTCTGAGGGTCTCGAATGGATAGGAGATCCGCCCAGCGGCGCGCCACACGAGTGAAATCACACCACCTGCGGGTGACAGGCAGCACCGCGTTTGCCCTTGCGGCCGAGCCTGTGACGCAGGGCGCCATCCATACTGCGGTCGCGGGTCGTCAACTGCGCCGACGCAGTCTCCTGGCGCCCCGCAAGGACGACAGCACCCCAATCACGCCCAGCACCAGTGCCCCGGGGGCGGGAACCACCGCGGCGTCGCTGACCACAAACGCCCCCACGGGCAACCCCTGATCGGGTCCTGGATACAGGAGATAGGAGTCCAGAAACTCACTTCCCGGCAGGGCTGACTTGAATGGCTCCGGCATCAGAATACTGAGGGAGACGCTGAGCAAGTAATGGGAGTCGGTCGAGGCGGCATTGTCGTATCGCCCCAAGAATCCGCCGGCGGTCATGGGCGTTGCCCACGTCTGGTTGAATGACGCCAGCAGGTCCCAGCCGTCATACGCCCACAACTCCTCGATGTCCGCGTAGGTGGCCATGCGCCAGCCGCCGGCGATGTTGCCGTAGGTGCCCAGTCCTTCGATAGCGAGAATCTGCTGGTCGTAGGTACTGCCGACGAAGGTCGCGATATCCCAATACCAGTGCTTTCCCGTGGTCGTGTCCAGGGTAACCTTCTGGTCGGGCACGTACTCATGTACGATCAGGCTGGCGCCGGCGACGCTCGACAAAAGCAACACCGCCGCAACGGAACAGAAATGGACTCGGTTCATTGGACATCCTCCTGTTCAAAAAGACCACACGTTGTGACCCCAAGAGTATCGATCCCTCACGAATGCATCGCACAGGCATCGTGCCCACGGTCTCCTCTGCCCTCTCGCTTCGCCCCCGGTCCTCGCCGCTTGGCGAAACCGCGGAGAACAGATCTCGTCATTTTGCAGCCCGAACGGGCCGACGAATCGTTCCTGTCTTATCGTACCGCGCCGTGGTGAAATGGCAAGAGAATTCCGGCGATGCCATGTGGGGGGGGGGGCTCCACGGCGATCTCCCGGCAACCGGATGATCCCTATTCTTTTTTTTGGCCGAGTGTGTTTTTTTTGCCTCCCTAAGTCCGTGTGAATACGGCAGTTATGGTGGATACATCATAATATTCAATATTTAGACAACAAAACGATTGACACATAGGCAGCAGAAGGTAACATATCGATGTGGTTGGTTGTGTATGGAACTGCGACCGGGGCCAGCGAGGCCCGGGCGAGATACGACACCTGGTTGGGTGGCTCGACGTGTTTGAGAGGTGAGAGAATGCGACGGCTCAGCGCGCAACTGGCGGAGTTGGACCTGTATGAAGCGAGGACGCTGCGGGACGAAGCGGACCGCCTCAGACCCCTGGCGGACCTGCTCGTCGGCGACGATAGGACGCTGCTGATGACGTACATCCAGGCCGGGTGCAGCTTCCATCAGCTTGCCCGCCTGACCGGTATGAACCGCTCCTCCGTGGGCCGGCGAATTCGCAGGATGATCCGCAGGCTCTCGGACCCAACGTACAGCCTGTGCCTGGACGATCGCTGGGGATTCAGCGATCTGGAGAGGGCGGTCATCCGCGACCACTTCGTCCGCGGACTGTCGCTCCAGCGGATTTGCCGGGACCATCGGATCTGCTGTTACCGCGCCCGCATGATCGTCGAGAAGGCCCGGCAGGTCGCGCGATCCCAGGAGGCAAGATGAGACGCACCACACAGACACAGAGGACCCAGAGCACGAAGAACGAGCATGTGGGGTGGGCCATGCCCGCCGCAGAACAGGAGGGATTTCGCATGACGACGTACACTGTTTCGAAGCAATTCGCCTGGCAGGGACCGTTGAGCGATCGCGCGGTTCAGGTCTGTCGGATGTTCGGGCTGACCATCGACCGGCTCAGCGAGCGGGCCCCGCACCACCGCTGCGCCGTGGACATCGCGCCGGGGGACATCGTGTACATCATGGGTCCCTCGGGGGCCGGCAAGAGCGTCCTGCTGCGGGAGCTCCAGCAGTGCGTTCCCGTTTCGGACGCGATCAGTCTTTCCGGCGTGACGCTCGCGGACGACCGGACCGTCATCGACTGCTTCCAGGACGACATCCTCGCCAGTCTGCGGACGCTCAGCATGGTCGGACTGGGCGACGTGTTCAGCATTCTGAACCGACCTTCGAGACTGAGCGAAGGGCAGAAGTACCGCTTCCGCCTGGCGCAAGCCCTCGTCTCGGGCCGACCGTTCGTGTTTGCCGACGAGTTCTGCAGCGAGCTGGACCGCATTACCGCAGCCACCGTCGCATTCAACGTCCACCGGTTCGTCAAGCAGCGCGTCTCGCACGGCCCGGCCAGGACGCAGACCACGCTGATCCTGGCGTCCAGTCGGGAAGACATCCTGATCGACCTGGCCCCGGACGTGGTGATCGACAAGGACTTCACCGGCGACGCGCGGGTCATCTACAAGCAGCGGAGGCACTGACGTGAATCCAAGTCCGAAATCCGAGTTTCGAGTTTCGGATTTCGTGCTTCGTGAAGAGTGGAGGTTCCCATGCATTCCTGTTCCATCGAGCGTGAGCTGGAGATCGTTCCCGGCGACCTGGGCGACTACGAGCAACTGGCGGCCTATCACTATCGCGGCGAGCGGCCGGTCGCGGTCAAGGCGGTGTACGTCTTGCGGGCCCGCGAGGCCCGCGGCCTGTTCGGGCGCCGACCCGCGGGCGTCATCGTCTACACGATGCCCAATCCCCGCGTGGAGCTGCGGACCCTCGCAACCGGCGGACGATTCGCAGGTCTGGACCGGCATACCGAGCTGGAGTTGCTCAATCGCAGCGTCCGCTGCATTGCGCGGGTGATCGTCGAGCCGCGACTGCGAGGCATCGGGCTGGCCACCCGCCTGGTCCGCGAGACGATGCCCTTGATGAATGTCCCGATCGTCGAGGCGTTGGGCGTCATGCCTCTGGTGAATCCGTTCCTCGAGCGAGCGGGAATGCAGGCGTTCGAGCCGCGAGTGCCGGTCGAGCATGTCAAGCTCATCGAGGCGCTCGGCGCGGTCGGCGTCGAGGAGTCCGATCTCGTCTCGCCCCAGTTCGTGCAGGCCGGACTCGACGCGCTCGACCGCGTGCAGACGGACTTCATCGAGCGGTACGTGGCCGAGTTCCTCAAGAGCCACGGGACCCGCCGGAACCTGCCGCCGGGCATCGAACGGACCCGCTACCTTCTCGCCCGCCTGACGCACCGTCCCGCCTATTACATCTGGTTCAATTCATTGATGGAGGCCAATCTGTCATGACTACTGCGATCAGAGACATTCCACTGGACCGGCTCGTGCCGCACGCGGACCATCCGAGCCGGATGGGCCGGGCCAGCTTCGACAAGCTGGTCCGCAATATCGAGCGGACCGGGCGGTACGAGCCGCTCGTGGTCCGACCCTGCCCGGATCGGCCGGGGTTCTTTCAGATCATCAATGGACATCGACGCTGCGAGGCGCTCCGCAAGCTCGGTCGCTCGACGGCGCAGGCGGTCGTCTGGAACGTCGATGACGAGCAGACGGACATCCTGCTGGCCACGCTCAATCGTCTCGGGGGACGCGATGCCCTGGACCGAAAGCTGACGCTGCTGCGACGGCTCTGCGCCCGCATCCCAATCCGCAAGCTCGCCCGGCTGCTGCCCCAGACGCTCGGCCAGATCGAGCGTCTGACTGGCTCCGCACGGGTCTCTCAGGCGACGAATCGCCGGACCTGCGTCTTCGCGACGCCCCTCGTCTTTTTCGTCGACGAGCAGCAGCACAGGCGGATCGAAGAGGCCATCTCGACGGCTGCGTCGTCCTGCGACGGCCCGACTCGCGCCGCGAAACGTGCGGCGGCGCTGACCCGTCTGGCCGCGGGGTTCCTCTCGCCCGCGAACGCCGGCGACGCGGAATCTCCGAGGCAGCCGTAGACAACGGTCGCCCTCGCTCCTTGACATGTGCATAACGAGCTTTTCTTCCCGCTCCGGCGGCACGCAAGACGCACCGCGCGCCCGGCGTTCGTAGTGACGCCGTAAGGCGTTCTCTTTCCGTGGCCCGAGTCACGAACCACGGGTCACGAGCCGCGACGCGGATATGCCCTCACGGGCACACTACAAGCGGTTTTCCCGTCGCCGCACGCGTCCGCGTCGGTCCTCAGGAGGCATCCGGACGCACGCCATCGTCCCGGACGGCATCCTCATACCTCGGCTCCTTGCCCAGACCCATGGCCAGCGCCCGTCGGACGAGGTCCGCGAGGTTGTCCGCGCGGAGTTTGCGCATGATGTTCTTGCGGTGGACGTCGATCGTCCGCTTCGAGCGCCGCAGCTCCGTCGCGATGTCCTGGCTGGTCTTGCCCGCGAGGATGGACCGCACGATGTGAACCTCCATCTCCGTGAGCGTCCGGTGCGAGCGGGGCAACGACGCCGTCCGGGCCAGCAGTCCCTGCACCTCCGCGGACAGGCGATCTGCCCGCACCGGCTGTTCCAGGCATTCGCAGACGCCGACCTTGAGAGCCCTTACCGCGACGCCCACGGCGCCCGGGGGGACAATCGCCAGGGTCGAGATCCATGGGGCCCTCTGTTGAACCTGGGCGAGCAGGTGCAGACCCGCGGCCTCGCTCTCGGCCAGGTCCACGATCAGGACGTCACAAGGCGTCGCCAGCAGCGTCTCCAGACAGACCGAGGGCTCCGCGAAATGGCAGACCCGCACATGCTCCGGGTCGAGTGCGGCCTCACAGGCCATCCGGACCGACGGCGCCGTCCCACACCAGCAGATGTGCTTCCGCGGCCTGCGTTTCATAGCGATGCATTACCGGAGGAACCGCGGTCAGAACACATAGTACAGACACAGCGACAGGACCGGGCAGACCTTGATCTTGTCCAGCTCATCCTCGATGTCGGCCTCCTCGTCCGCCAGGTTCTGCTGGAACTCCGCGGTGTCGGCGATGGGACCCGTTGCGGTCAGCTTGACGCCGGGCGACCCGATGAACGCCACCCCGACATCGAAGGAGAACCCCCAATGCCCGTCTCGCGTCAGCGGATTGCCGAAGCCGATGCCGACGTACGGCGCGACCTCGTCGAAGTCCGACTCGCCTCGCAGGCGACCCACTTCATCCGCGGTGTAGGTTTCGTCGCCGATGTCGATCTCCCCGCTCGGCCTCGCGTCCAGGGTGATGTCCGTGCCGTTGAAAAGGACGCCGCCGCTGATGCGGAAGCCGTTCGAGAACGGATACCAGTCGAGGAGCACCATGGGGTTGAGCATCTCCACGTTGAGATCGTAGTCGATGTCGTCGACCTCCGTATCGAGGTCGAGATCGAACCACTGAAAGCTGCCGCGAAGGTTCACGTTCGACAGGAGGTTCGTCGCCAGCTCGCCCCCGACGCCGAGCGTGCCCGCTTTGAGTCCGACGCCCCACTCGTCGAACACCGCCGCCGCCGGGTGGCACAGAGCCAACGTCGTCACGCACGCCAACAGAACCGTTGTCACAGTGTGTCTCATACTTCTACTCCCTTCCCAAACTGATGACTTCTGCCGATCCGCTCGCAGGAGGCCGGTCCAGGTCGCTTTCGCGGCCCCTGGAGATTCACCAAACGATAAAGCCCCTGTGTGCCCGTCGTCAAGTAGGGAAATCCGCACGGGTACGTGACCCCAGTTGCGTGCCATGGAGGTCCGTGGGGACCGGGGATTGTCATTCCCGTCCCACTTGCCCTCGCGGTTTCTCAGGGGCGAGGAACCGTTTCAGGGGTGCACACGACACAGAGGGCTGCCGAGTCTATGGTATTTGCCTGGAGTTCTCTCAAGTGGGACTTCCCATCCTGTCGATAAAGTCGTATAATCTTTGTATTGGAAAGGGGTAGATATGAGTGAGGAGCAAAAACTTGAGAAGGGGAACCGCTTCGAAAGCGAAGCAGCGGAAATCCTTCAACGCGCATTGGAGCGTCCGGGCGTCAGAGAGATGATGTCGGTGTACGGACAATGGGAATGGATCTGCGCAGAAACCCAGGCCTACCGACAGGCCATCGCACGTAAGCGAGTCATCGTAGCTGCAGATACATCGGACCGGACGGTGTTACGCATGGCATAGGGGAGAGAACATGCCAACTTGGAGCGAGATCCTTGGAGAGCTGCTGCAATCACAAGCGGGCGGAGGAATGCCGCAATTCGACGCTGTCAGACGGAAATACCTTGTCAAAATGCATGAAGCCACCGGGAGGAATGTCATCCTTTATGCATCCAAGTGGACTCAGCCTGACCCGAGTGTATCTCCCGAGACTGTGAGCATAGTGGACGAGGATGTCCAGGGACTGATGGAGGTCATACATGGTCTTGTCGACCCGAATCTTGATCTGATTCTCCACAGTCCTGGCGGTTCACCGGAAGCTGCCGAGGCATTTGTGAGATACCTCCGGTCCAAATTCCATCACATAAGGATCATTGTTCCTCACCTTGCCATGTCGGCGGCCACCATGATGGCATGTGCCGCCGACACGATCATCCTCGGCAAGCATTCATTCCTTGGGCCGATTGATCCCCAGTTCGTAGTGAATACTCCTCTTGGTGAGAGGATGGTTCCTGCTCAGGCGATTCTTGACCAGTTCGAACAGGCCAAGACAGAATGCCTTGACCCCGCCAAGATGGGCGCGTGGCTGCCTATGTTGAGCCAGTTCGGGCCAGACCTCCTCATCCAATGCCGGAATGCGTTGCAGATGTCCCGTCAACTGGTCGAGGATTGGCTGATGAGCTACATGTTCAAGGACGATCTGGAGAGAGAAAAGAAGGCGAAAGACATTGCCACATGGCTGGCAGACCACGGGGAGTTCAAGAGCCACGGACGTCATATTCCCAGGGCGGAGGTGGAACGTCGAGGTCTTCGAGTGGAGCCTCTGGAGCAAGATCAGCGTATCCAGGACGTTGTCCTTTCCGTGTTTCATGCTACGACCCATACGTTCACGGGCACTGCGGCTGTGAAAATCATTGAGAACCATCTCGGGAAGGCATTCATAAAACAATCCCGACAGGTTGTTCTACCAGTTTCCCCCCAACTACCACAAGATATTCTGAAGGCACTGCCCAAGGTCCCTCACTGATCGCGTGAGCGCCCCGAGACGGGCTTTCGCCGGTACGTTGCCGTGTTTCTTCTCGAATACGCTCCGGACCCCGATGGACCAGCCAATCGCATGCGCTGTCTACAGGCCAACAACGAGACTGACGCAATGGGGCATTATCCTCCTTGCTCATGAAGACATGCCCCTTCGGCATGCTCAGGGCAGACCCTAACGGGCAGACCACGAACACCACACCACACCTGAACCACGGATTCTTCTGAAGGAGACACATCATGACCCATGCGATCCATCCATGCGCGCACATCGCCGGGACTCCCGATGTTGCGAAGGCAATAAGCGACGATGAAGCCCTCCGGCGGACCCGACCGACCACCCGAGAGGAACTCAAGAACTACGTGAAGACCTTCCTGGGCGTCGAGGTCCCGGACCGTCGGATCTGTCCCGACCACAGCAGTCCGCTCGACTACCTCTGGCACAGCCTCTCCATGGATGATGGATTATGGATGAAGGATGATTCGCTTCGCCAGGCCTGTGCCGAGACCCCGTTGAACAGTCCGCCCTCCGCCCCTAATCATCGATCCTCGATCATCCCTCATCCATCCGGCGACTCCATCGTCTGGGCCAACCGGGCCGGGGGCAAGACCGAGCTGGCCGCGGTCGCGACCCTGCTCGACGCGATCTTCAAGCCCAACTGCCAGATCCGCATCCTGGGCGGCTCCGGCGAGCAGTCTTCGCGGATGTACCAGTACCTGGCCGGCTTCCTGCGGCGCGGGTTCGAGCACGCCCTCGCGGGACCGATGCTCAAGGGCCGATGCCGCTTCCAGAACGGCTCGACCGTCGAGGTCCTCACGCAGTCGGCCACCAGCGTTCGCGGCATGCACGTCCAGAAGCTCCGCTGCGACGAGGTCGAGCTGTTCGACGAGGACGTGTTCGCGGCCGCCAAGTTCACGACGCTCAGCACGGACCAGTGCATCGGGTCGATGGAGCTGATCAGCACGATGCACAAACCCTACGGCATTATGCAGCGGGAAGTCGCCGCCGCGATGAATGCGGGTGTTCGCGTCTTCAAGTGGTGCCTGTGGGAGACCATCGAGCGGTGCGTCGGTCGTGAGTGCTCGCAGTGCCCGCTCTGGTGCGACTGTCGCGGTCGTGCGAAGAACGCGGCGGGGTACCTGCGAATCGACGACTGCATCACGCAGATGCGCCGCAGCAGCCGCAGCGCGTGGGAGTCCGAGATGCTCTGCCTGCGACCGTCGATGGAGCACGTCGTCTTCTCCGAGTTCGACCCCGATGTCCACATCCGGCCGGTCGATTACGACCCGAACCTGCCGCTCTATCGCACACTCGACTTCGGGTTCGTCAATCCGTTCGTGTGCCTGTGGGTCCAGGTGGATCGCGAGGGCGTCGTCCGCGTGATCGACGAATACGTCCGCAGTCGGGCGACCATCGACGTGCACGCGAAGGAGCTGAAGGCCCGCACGCCGTGCCACGAGGAGCAGGTGACCGCGACGTACTGCGATCCCGCAGGCGCGGGACAAAGCGACATCACGGGCACCAGCGCCGTCCGCGAGCTGCGAAGCCTCGGGATCGTCACGAAGCACCGCGCCAGCCCGATCCTTGAAGGCATCGAGCTGATCCGACGCGCGGTCCGCGCGGGCGACGGCTCGACCTCGCTGCTGATCTCGCCACGCTGTCCTCGCCTGATCGAGGCGATGCAGTGCTACCATTACCCCGACGCCGCCCGCGCCGCAGCAGGGGAGTTGCCCTTCAAGGACGGCGTCTACGACCATCCCATCGACGCGCTGCGGTACTTCTTCATCCACGTCAAGCGAACCACGAAGACCGCCTCCCGACGGTACTGACCGATGCACCACACAGACACAGAGAAGAGATGGCGAGTCCATGATTTGCAGTCTCCGTGGCCTCTGTGCCTCTGTGGTGAAATCCTTTCTTACGGAGATTCCTCATGAACCACGGTTTCATCAAACTCCATCGCAGTCCCGAGACGCTGGAACTGCTCAACGATCCGAACGCCTTCGTCCTGCTGACGGTGATCGCCCTGCGGGCTCGGCGCACCGACGAATTCAACATTCACAACCTCCGATCCGGCGAAGCCCTCGTCGGCGACTACAAGAAGTGCGGCCTGACGCGTCGCCAGTATCGGACCGCCCTGAAACACCTCGCCCACTGGGGCTTCGCCGCATTCAAACCGACCACCCGTGGCACAGTGGCAACTCTCCGTGACGCCAGGGTTTATGACATCAACGAGGCGGCAGGCGACCAGCAAACGACCACCAGGCGGCCACCGAGCGACCAACGCGCGACCACTAACAAGAAAGAGAAGAAGGAAAAGAATGAGAAGAAATATTCTCCCCACTCTGACGAGTGGGAGCTTTCTGAATTGCTTTTGAATCTGATCGTGGAAGGCAAAAGGGACTTCCGCAGGCCCGACCTGGCGCGGTGGGCACAGGACATCGGTCGGATGATCCACGTGGACGGCCGGACGCGCGAGCGGATCGAAGCGGTGATTCGCTGGTGCATGAAGGACGCGTTCTGGTCGAAGAACATCCTGAGCGCCGCGTCGTTGCGAAAGCACTTCGACCGCCTGGAGCTTCAGATGGGCGGTCAGGTCCTGAAGGAGAGCCTCCGCGACCGGATGGCCCGCCTGGATCAGGAAGTCGCGATCTGATGCTCGTGTACGAACGTCCAAATCGGCAATCCGAATTCCGAAATCCGAAACAAGCACGAAGGATCGAAATCCCAAATGCAAAACGGGTGATCCGAAGGGCGCCAGCGCTTACCCATCACAGGAGATCATGCTATGACCAGGCTGGAAGTGACGCGGTTCATCGACGAGGAAGTGAAGGGTCTGTATCCGCAGTGGGAGCCGACGGACGCGGAGCTTCGCGTCTGGATGTCCCACCTGGCGCCCTTCGACTACGGTCGGGCCCGCGCCGCGGTGCAGGCGTGTTTCTCCGAGCAGGGGGTCAACTACCATCGTCCCGTGCTGGGCCGGTTCCTGGCGCACGTACGGAGTCTGTCGCGACATGCGAAGGGCCCGGAGGCGCCGTCCGACGACCGGACGACGAACGTGTTCGTGGAGTGCTTCATCCCGCCGCCGGACCGCCCGCACCTGGCGGGCGCGGGGAAGGGGGTCTACGTGTCGCCCGCGTCGAGGCAGAGCGACACGGAGTACGTCCAGTCGTGCGCCGACATCATGCGGGTTCGGTTCGGCCAGCTCTACGGCGGTCACTGGATCACGGTCGTGACGAAGCCCTGCGCCGGCGACGACGTTTGCGGCGAGCCCGCTCGCCAGCGGGCCTATGACCGGATCCTGGCCGGTCCCGACACGCCGGGCAGGCGGTTCCTCCAGGACCATCTTTCGGGTCGAGCCGTTCCCCAGACGGGCGACGCGCCCGGCCTTCGCGGGCCTGAGCGAGAGGTCCCGCACGGTCGCCCGATATTCGATTCATCGAACAGCACGCCCACGCGGATCGGCGAACTGATCCCCAGGCCGGGCGACTTCGCAGAGCCATTGCGCTTGACTGCGACGCCGACATTTCCAGCAGCTTCGTGTTCAGCAACAGCATCATCACAGGAAAGGGCACGGATTCCCTGAGCCTGCTGGCGGATCGTCCCGGTCGCGTTGCCACGACCCTGGATTTCGCCGGCCGGAGCGTGTCTGCCGAGGCGGGGACCTCCTTCGTCATGGGCACGTTGACCTTCCACAACGGCGACGATCCAGATCCTCGGGGCCTTCCGGCTCGCTCGACCTGGTCGGCTTCGGCGAGATCGTCGAGGGTGCGCAGAACAGCTACTGGAACCCCAGCGTGGAGGCGACGGCGTCGTCCGTTCCGGTCCCCGGCGCGATGCGGCTGGTCTCGCTGGGCAGCGGCGCGGTGGCCCTGTGCCGGCGCAAGCGAATCTTCTGAGCGCGGGCACTCACCGCCCAGACGAATCCTCGGTTCGCAGTGACGCCGTGAGGCGTTATCTTCCAGGACCTGGAAGATATGCTCTCACGAGCACCCTACAAACTGCTGGATCTCACTCCCTCCCGGTCGGTCTGCCCTTGCAGGACTTGGCAGTTGACAGCTCCCTCTCCTTGTGCGATGCTGAGTGTGATTGCATACGCGGGCTTGAAACGCCAAGTCATCCCGAGAAGGATGTTGATCGAGTTGCTGTTCCGCGAATTTGGGAGGTGACGATCATGAGTCCTGCGATTTCACAAGACGAGCGAGCGGGATCGGTTCCCAAGGGCCCGACGACGCCGACGGCCCGGGCTGGCGAGAAGGTGATCTGCCCCTGCTGCCACGAGCCCCACTTGAAGCGAATCGTCGTGCTGGAATGCTCCAGTTGCGGCTATCACAAGGTCGAGTCCGAGACCGACGCCGAGAGCTGACGGGTTTGTCTGTGTCTCTCGTGTCGGGGCCGCTGCGAATGCTCTGTGCTTTGACGGGCTTCGTTTTCACGCTGTTCGGAATCCTGTTCCTGCTCTTCGGCCTGAAGCGGTAGCCGAGGGCCACAACTGGATGCACGCCGCGTCGATGAGCAGGACACTGTCATTCCTGGCCAAGCAGGAATTGACAAGCCGTGGGATGCGACGTGTCCCGGGAACCGGATTCCCGCGTTCGCGGGAATGACCATCGAGGGTCTTCACCGCTGTTCCACGCGTGCAGAAACGGACCTACACGCCCGGCGGAAGGAGAACCGTCTCGGCCTGGCTTTGATAGAAGGGGCCGGCGGATTATCCGACCGCCGGCCCGTTCCGAAAGTGTGTATCCGAATCAACAGGCCCGCCGGGCAATGCTTGCCGATCGCGGACGAAGCGACCGGCCGGGCCTGAAGCCTTTCCATCGCCACCTTGACGCGACTCACGGACCCACCGGATTCGCCTTCTCCCATTCGGCGATGAAGACCTTCAGGTCCTCGACATCGACGACGCCGTCGCCCCAGGCATAGGGGCCGATGTCGTAGAGCGTGTCCGACGTGCCCCAGTTGTCGATCAGGAGAACAAGGTCCGCGAGGTCTACGGCCCCGTCGGCGTTGAAGTCGACGATAGGCACGATGGAAGCCTGCCAGAGATCAAGACCGCCATGGCCGCCAGGACGGTTGGAGTTGAATACGAGGGTGGAGCCATCTGCTGATAGGTGGGCGTCACAGTCAGACGCGGAACTGTTGATTTCCGATCCGAGACGGACGGAGGCCTGCCACGGATCAGACCGAGTCGTACGTCTGCTCACATAGAGGTCTTCGTAACCCTGGCCGCCTGGTCGCAGAGAGTCATAGAACAACAGCGAGCCATCGACGGAAATACTCGGCCGGAGATCCTGATAAGCACTGTTTACGATAGAGCCCAGATTGAGCGGTATTCCCCACGACTCGTCTCTCGTCGCTCGCGTTGTCACCCACAGATCCGACTGGCCGAAGCCGCCGGGGCGAGTGTATGCCGTTGAACTCCTGTATCCCGAGAAGTACATCTCCAGACCATCTGCTGAAACCGATGCGCTGGCCTCATCCGCCGAACTGTTGACGACCGATCCGAGGTTCATGCATGTCCCCCAGTCATCGTCCATGGTCGCACGTGTCAGCACATAGATGTCGATGCCACCATGTCCGGTATGCCCCCAGAACGCATTATCCCCCCAGCCGTATTGCTCCAGGCCGTCGGCGGTTGTGAGGCCCACTGCTTCTTGGATCGACTTGCAGGGTAACCAGTTGGATAAGGGCCCAAGGTTTGTCGGAGGTCCCCACGGATCGTGGATACTGGGCCGCTTGGATACCCACAAGGCCTCTACGCCTGATAGGTAGGGCGGCCGACAGAAGTAAAGACTGAGGGCGTCGGTCGAGAACCATCCACCCCACTCGCCGAGCGTGCTGTTGATGACCGGCCCGAGATTCGCCGGGGCGCTGAAGGTGAAATCGGCCCGCACGTTGGATGTGGCGCAGATCGCCACGATGACACACGCTGGAATCAGAATGTTTCTTGCTGCATTCATGGTTGTTACCTCCATTCGTTGGTCGTTTTTGGGCTCTGTTACCCCCGGTTCATTGAGACGAGAGCGGATGGCCGAAGCCGATGTCGTCGATGTAGATCAGGCCGCTTCCGCCGGCCGAAGGTGCGCTCAGGTCGCCGACGCCAATGACCATTCTCTTGACCGCGGCCAGGTTCACACCCGCGTCGGTGAACTCGCTGAGCGGGATGAGCCATTGCCGCCATTCGATGGTCTGCGATGCCGACGGATCGGGATGGGTCAGCGTCTTGGCATGTCCGGCGTCATCCTCAATCCCCACGTACACCGGCGCCGGGTCGTTGTTCGGCTGCTCGACTCCGATTGCCTCGGTCTGCCACGGACCGGTGATCTCGCCTGTCGACGAGACATCGGAGAACTCCGCGATGGTCGGCGTCAGGATGTTGTGACTGGTGACCGCCAGGCCGATGTAGACGTTCTCGGCCATGCCGATGCTCGCGGGATTGGCGCCGTTGCTTCCGGTATTCGCATTGTCGGGCTGGTTGACGATCCACGTGGCGCCGTCCAGCGAGTAGTACCCGGTGAAGTCGTTGCCCTTGCGTTCGAGCTTCAACCAGACCGGCAAGGTGACGATGCCCAGGTTACTGTGGACGGACACGGCGCTGGCGCCGAATGTGTTTCGCGTCTGGAAGGCCCGCCGGCCGTCGGGCGTCGGGCACATGAACGCGTAGGCGGCCTGCGGGTCCAGACTGCCGCGAATCATCACGCCGGCCTTCGCCCAGGAATGGGAAGCGAACAGGCTGTGGATCTTCACGGTCATGGAGCCGTCGCCTCGGAGTGGCTTGTAGGCGAAACGGAACTGGTCGGATGCGTCCCAGATGTCCACGCCGCCGGCGCTCAGTTGAATGCTGCCGTCGGGACGCTCCAGGAAATCGAGCGGGTTGCCGCGGAAGTAGAGGGCCAGGGTGTCGGCTCCGTTGACGGTCCAATCCTGGGCAGGCAGGAAGGTCCTTTCGGCCTGGCTATAGAACGGACTGTCGGCGTTATTGTAGGCCAAAGGCATCGACTGCGTGCCGCTGCGGGTGACGATCTGCTCTGCGAAGGGCGGGTCGATGTACCCGACGACGGAGCTGCTGGTCGACGTGGCGAGACCGTCGATCCAGGATTGACAGATCCGGCTGCCTTCGTCGTTGGCGTAACTCTCGAAATTGTCCACGGTGAGGTATTCGGTGGTCGAGAACTTCCAGATGTCTCCTTCCCAGATGGCGGTGGTTGCAGCCTCATTGATCTCGCCGATCTTCCAGTAGTAGGTCGAGCCCAGATCGAGCGGGCCGGGGTCGAAGGCGGGTTCGCTGACAGAGCCGAGGAGGGCGGTACCGTTTGTCACGGCCTGCGGATCTGTTCCGAAGGAGATTTGGTGCAGCGCCGCCTGCCGGCCGGGCCGCCAGGTGAGAGTCGTGTCCGTGCGCACGTTGCTCTGACCATCGGACGGCGCGGGGTCGCGAGGATGCACAGGGATGCTGTAGAAGCGGACTTCACTCAGGCCGTACTGCGGCTTGGCGGTCGTGCTCCAGTTGCTCTTGGCGGTGAGCCGGACGTATTGGGCCAGGACGCCGCCAAGGTCCACCGTGGTGTTGTGGGCATAGCCGTTCGTACTCGTCGCCTGGGCGAACTGAACGTCCCCCAGGGATGTCCAGGTTGTCCCGTCGAGCGAGTGCTCGATGGCGACGTCCTTGAACCCGAAGCCGAGAACCGACTCCAGTTGCAGATTGTAGTTCCAGACCCACATTTCGTGCAGTACGCGGATCGAATCGAATTCATACCGAATCCACGGCGGCTGCCCTTCGCCCGCGGTGCTGAGCCACATGTCCTTGCTGTTCATCGAGTGCCCGTCGTTTCTGTCCAATCCGGAGGCGTTGACCGTATTCTCCGGCCTGGCGTCCGGCATCGAGCTGGACGCGGTCGCGATGACATTCGTGACGGGACAGGCGTACGCTTCCGTGGTGAAATCCAGGACGGCGCCCCGATAGAGGGTAGCGTCCGGATCGGCGCCGATGCTGTCGATGCGCCAGTAGCAGATCCGTCCGAACTCGAGGAGCCCCGGAGGATCGTACTGAGTCGTCGCCTGACCCTGGCCGACCAGCACGCCCAGCGGATTGTCCCGGCTGGCGTTGCTGACATCCTCCAAGGAAGTCCCGAAGTATACGTCGTGGTTCACAGCGAATGTCGGCGACGTCCAGTTCAGGACGGTGTCCCGCGGGACTTCCACAGCGTGCGGCGGGGGGGCTATGACGAAGCCCGGCCCCTCCATCGTTTCGAGCAAAACGATCTGGTCTTGGGCGTCCACGATTCCATCGCCCCAGGGGAAAGGGCCGATGTCGCAACGCGAATCACTCTGACCCCAGCGATTTGCCATGACCAGGAGGTCTTTCTCATCGACTTGGCCGTCGCGGTTGAGATCGCAGTTGGGGGTGATGGTCGTCTGCCAGACGTCCCAACTGCCGCTGCGTTGAGAGCTGAAGTACAGCGTGCGACCGTCCGCCGACAGCCGAGGCAGGCAATCGTTCGTCAGGCCATTGACGGCGCTTCCCAGATTCACCGGCGCCTGCCAGGGATCGGTGGGGCTCGCCCGCCTCGCCATCCAGAGATCCGACAGGCCGATGTTGCCGGCGCGGGTCCCGGTCGTGCCAAAACCCTGGGAGAACAGCAGCAACAATCCGTCCGGCGAAAGGCACTGCAACGCCTCCATGGTCGAGGTATTCACGACGCTGCCGAGATTCACCACGGCGCCCCAGGGGTGCTCGGCTCGCTCGCGTCGCGCCACGAAGATGTCATAACGTCCGTATCCGCCCGCCCGGTTCCACGAGTTGACGTAGAGTTCCAGGTTGTCCGGCGAGACCCAGACGCCGAAGTCGGTGCAGGAAGAGTCGCTGATCCCCGTGCCCATTTTCGCCGCCGGACCCCAGGGGGCGCTTCTCGTCGGCCGCGTCGTCACGAACACATCATACCGGTCGTCGTCGCCGTAGGGCCGATCGGAACTGAAGTAGAGAGTGAGTCCATCAGCAGAGATAGAGGCCATGAGTTCATTGTCCTCGCTGTTGACGGCGGGTCCCAGATTCTCCGCAGGACCCCAAGGCTCGTCCTGGGAAATGCGTCGCATCACGTAGAGATCGTAGCTGCCCTGGCCGCCGCCGCGATTGGAGTCGAAGTACATCTCCAGGCCGTCCGAGGAGAAGCAATCGATGTCCTCGCCGCCGGAGATGGCCGCTCCGAACTTCACCGGTACGCCGAACGTGAAGTCGGCCCGAACGTTGGACGTGCTGCAGATTGCCAGGAGAGCACACGCCAGAATTGAGAACGTCATTGTTGTCTTCATGGTTGTCTACCTCCGTTGGTTGGTTGTGTTTCGTTCATTGGTCATTCTGTGGGTCCTGCGCATTGGCTTTCTCCCACTCGGCGATGAAAGCCTTCAGATCCTCGATGCTTACCACGCCGTCGCCCCAGGCGCAGGGACTGATGTCACAGAGTGCGTCGTTTTTCAACCAGACTGGTTCGTTCCGTCCTCAAAGGAGGGCTGCGGACGACTCTCGTGTTCACAGCCCTCCACGCGCCAGGTTCCAGCTTGTTCATCCCCACAGGAACGGGGGATCTCCATCAGTTCACTGCCCGGGCAACGGGATTCACAGCGCAGGCACTCCGATCAATTCGACCTCGGCGATCTGCATGCTGTTCGCCGAAGCAGGATCACGCACCGCAGGAAACAGGACCTGATAGTACCTGTAGGCGGTCTCGTTGGGGAACGTGATCGGCGTACTGTTGGGGGTGAGCCGCGGCCATTCGGTTGGCCCGGCGAAATCGGCGATGCCGCCGCTGGCGATCAGCGTGTACGGCCCGTCGATGCCTTCAGTCGCCCCGTAGACCTCGAATTGGACTGGGTCGCGTTCGGGAGCGTCGTTGGCCGTCGTGAACGTCATCTCATGGATGATCGTCGGACCCCTCGCAGGCTGGACCTGGAACCCGGTGGATTGCATCGCGCCCTTGAAGTGAAGGTACTTCGTGTCCACATCGTTGTCGATCGCGTTGGGAGGTGCTTCACCTTCCGGCCAGTCGCCGTCATTCGGAACGCCTCGGATCGCGTCGCCCGGCGCAGTCACATCGGCCGGCTTCGGGGCCTCATCGTGCGGGACCACGACCAGGGCGCTTGCCGTCCTGGCGTTCCCACAGAAGTCGACCGCTTCATACGTGATCATGTAGATCCTGTTCTTGTTCGTCCCGCTGCGTTCGGCCCTCAGGAAGATGCGGCCATCGGGATCCACGTACATGTCGCCAACCGCCTTGTTGCCATGGCCTTGCGGCTCCCCAGCGGGTTCATACGTGGTGATGTCGTCCCCCTCGGTCATGATGATGCTCTTGAGCGTCACCTGGGGAGAGGGATCGTACGCATCCCACACGGTCCACTCGGGGGTGATCTCCACCATCTTGTGGTTCGGGGGCCACAGGACCGTGGGGTTGACTTCGAGCCAGAGGTCCGGCGGGGTCGTATCGCCCAGCAGCAGCGCAAAGTACCCGAACGCATTGTATCCCACTTTGCCGAAGCTGTGCGACGTGGCCATCATCCCCACGTCCTGCGTGGTCTGAGCGCCCTCAAGCGTCGCGCCGCCTACGCCGGTCCAGGGACCATTCGGGCCGCTCGTACTGTACGAGCCGGAGATGTCTTTGCCCGATTTCGTGAGTTTCAGCCAGCAAGGGAAGCTGGCCCAGCCATCCTCGACACTCGAGTCGAGGAAACCGTCCGGACCCCACGTCCACCACTCGCGGAGGAACAAAGTTGCGGGATCAGGATCGGGGACGCCAAATCCGAAGGGCTTGACGTGTTTCCAGCCCGAAACGCTGGGACCCGACCATTGCACGGCCACAAAATCGTCGCCGGAACCTTCTTTGTGCAGGACCTCGATGCGATACAGCCTCTCCGGTTTGAGCAAGATCGGGATCGAGTACTGCTCGGGGTACTTGTCATAGTTGAACGGATACGGCGCCGGCGGGGATTCAAGACGTTCACACCATCCGGACACCTGCGCAATCAATTGCAGGTTTTCCGGCGTGTCGTCCGTGCTCAACCACAGCTCGCTGTTGTCGTCACTGGCGATTCGGAAGGTGTACATGCCTCCCGTCTTCTGGTTCGGCGCCCTGATCCAACCGCTGATGCGCTGCCCATAGCTGTCTCTCCAGGGCCCCCACCACAACATCGTCTCCAAGGGCTCGCTGCCCTCGGGGTCTTCCGGAAAGTCGGGGCGGGCCCTGAGGGCATCGACGCTCATGGAGGGCTCTCCCGCCGCGTCCCAGTGGAATGCGTATCCATGTTCTGGGGTCACAAATATACCCGCATATCCCAGGGATCCGGGGCCGTCGGGGCTTCCGTTCTGGGACATGCTGTTGCGGACGGCGAGGCCGGCCTTCGACCATTCGTTCACGGGTTCCTGGTGCTTCACCTCGGTGATGGCCTCGAAATCTCCTTCGACCGACCTGTATACGGCTACGTGCTCGTCGCTGTAATCCCAGATGTCCGTGCCGTCGGCGACGATCATCAGCATGCTGCCGATTTCCGAGGTCTTCTCGTAGACGAAGCCATCGGTTGAGGCATGCACACTCCACCCCGGGTCGAGTGAGAAGTTGTCGAAATGGTCGTCGAAGAGGACGCATCCCTCGGCGCTCGGACTCGGCTGGTACACGGTGAGGGACGTGCTCTGGGCCTTTCCCATGTTGCCCGGCGCGTCTGTCCCCCGGACCAGAACAAGGTAGTTGCCGGGGACAGACGGCGCGACGACGAGCACCATGACATCCTCGCTCACGGCATCGAAGGCTCCATCTTGCGGATCCATGGGAGTCCATGTGAAGCCGCCATCCAGGCTGCATTCCGCCGAGGCGATCGGCGAACCGCCTGTGCTGCTGTCGTTCACCTTCGCCACAATCAGCACCGACCCACCTGCGGGCGCAGGATTCGGAGCCGCCATGACCTTCGACGTGACGGGGCCCTTCTTGTCGGATCCGCCGCCCGGATCGTAGGCCTGGAAACCGACGTAGACCGAGTCGCTCGAGTTCTCGTGTACGTCCATGCCATACACGCCGACGGTGTAGAAGCCCGGCGCAGAAGGCGCGGTGAAGGTCGCTGTGACCGCCTCGCTGGGCGAATCGAACGCGCCATCCGACGCTGCCATCGGCTTCCATTCTCCACCTTCCATGGCCCACCAGGCCAAGAGGATGTTCGAGCCACCGGTTGTGGTGTCGTCCACCTTCGCCGTAATCCACACCCAGCCGTTGACAGCGACGGGATTGGGCCACACCTGCACTTGGGTCGTGATTGGCCCCTTGGCGGGGGGCCCGCCGTCTTCATAGTATGTAGCAAAGAGTCGGTCGTTGTCCGCGTAGTATTCGGGAGGCCATTCCGGACCCCAGAAAGTCCCCGCGTTCCCGCCAGCGTAGGCATCTCCCGTCCAAAACCAGGTCATGAGCAAGGCGCTTTCGGGCGGTTCGGTCTACTCAATGAAGTAGGTTGCGCCGGGCGTCAACGGCAAGGAGGGGAACCAGAAGTAGGCGTCCACGGCCTCCCCAACCGAACCTTCTACCATTGCCGACGCGCTCCCGAGTTCAGGCCCATCGGGATCGCCCGATCGGATACTGATGCTCGTCTCGTAGCCAGCCGGCGGGAATCCGCCCCCGGGGCAGAACGTGAGACGCACAAGGTCCAGAGTGGACGCGGTGGGCTTGAATGTCTGGAAAAGAACCACCCCCGGACCATTGGATACGCTCACGGGGTTGGGTGCATCGCTCTGTTGGTCGATCACGAGGGCCGCGTGGGATGGGTAGCTCACTGCAAGACAAACAAAGATCAGGAATGTGAGTCTCTCTGCTATTCGCAAGTTGTGCCGTCTCATGACAGTTTCTCCTTCTGAAGTGATTTGGATTTCCGAACGATAGTCGATCGTCAAGTCAGTGCGTTCTGCAGGGAATGTTGGCTCATCCGGTTTTCGCGTACTTCGGTGGTTCTCGGGGACCTGTCCCCAAACCCCTGAGGTTTATCGCTTTGGACCAATAGCATGGTATGGATAAGAGGGCGACGTCCCCTACAGGCGGGGTCGGCATACCCTGCGCAACTGAGCACGAAGGGGGCTCACCGGGGTTCCCGCCGACCGATCCAGAAAGGCCCAAGGCATTCGCACGGGCGTGTCCTGCCGCCTTCCCGCCATGCTATTGGCGGAAAGCGGAAAATCTCCCTTGCACGACCGCTTCGGGCGTGCCTGGATCACGAAAGCACGCGAGAACCGGATGAACCGGATGTTTGCCTCCGGCCTAGGGCGGCCTCGGCAGATAGTTGGGAATCCGAAACATGGTCTGTCGCCTCCGTGCCTCAGTAGCACTTGATGATGTAATTCACGACGATGTAAGGCTGCAAATTGTTATGGGCTGCGTCCGAGCCTTTCGATGCTTCCGAGACACCGACCCCAACGCTCTGTGCCGATGCGCCGACCGTAACGCTGGCGGCAGAGGCGGCAGGACTCGTCTGGCGGGCAACGATGCCGGTGGAGGCCTTGTTGATGCTGATATTGGCGACGGCCTGGTTCACGGAGATGCCAGTCTTGCTCGAGCCCGTCTCGGTATCCTGTCGGTAGTTGACGCCGGAATCGTCCACCCCATAGAGTTCGCCGTCGCAGAGGAGCCATCCATCGGGCGGCTCACTTCCGGCATATGCGAGGATCGACCCCGTCGGCATGTCTGCGACAACCTGCATTTCCAGTGCCGCCTGCGTGTCACTGCGTTGAACCAGCCAGAGTGTCGACAGAAGCACCGCTGCGATTCCGATGATGGTTCGCGTCTTCATCTTCCCACCCTTTCGACGGAGAGTTCCTATAGCTTGTCCCACGCCGCTGGATTGGGCCGAGGATCTCGCGGAAAGGTGCTTCCGTACCGTCCTCTATGCCTTGAGGTCCGGGGCCTCCCGATGTGCCGGCGGGCCTCGGATCGCCGGATTCGATATGAACGTCTCTATGACAACCGCGATCCCGCGTTTCATGGCAGACTGTCCTGTCTTGTCTATCGTTCCTCGTCACCCCTGCGACCGGGCTCTGTTGGTTGTGCTTTCTAGGGTTTCACGGCCCGCCTGTAGATTCGCACGTCGTCGATCAGGCCGGACCAGAAGGCGCCGGGGGCCACTTTCGCGGAGGCGCCCAGCAGCAGTTTGCCGGTCGAGGACGCCAGATTCTCCTCGGGGTCGCCGGCGACCTCTGTGTCGTCGACAAACAGGATCCGGCTGGCGCCGTCCCAGGCGAATCCGATGCGGTGCCAGTTGCCGTCCGTGATGACGGTCTGGGATACCAGCGGGGAGTTCGCCAATCGCCCGATATGGCGGAGTTCCGTCGCGAGGGCACCGCCGGCCGTGTCGGCCATCAGCCAGTTGGCGCCTTCCTGCTGGGCGACGACCACTTGGCCGGGAGCGCCGCCCTTGACCCAGGCGAAGACGCTCAGCGGCCCGTCGCACGGGTCCTGGATGTACGGCGCGAGGACGAAGTTGGCCTGGCCGCTCAGTTCCAGTGCCCCGTCGATCATGCCGCCTGTCGGCTGCCAGGCCGCGATGCCATAGACGGTCCCGTCTCTCCCTTGGACGTTCTCGTGGGCCGTGTTCCCTTCGGTTTCGTCCAGGGCCCAGTGGGCGATCAGAGTCGGATCGGTGAACTCCGTGCCGATGTACATCTGGACCATCGCGACATCGCAGGCATCGACGATGCCGTCGCCCCAGAGGGTCGGAGCCATGTCGCACGTGGGCTCATCCTGGCCCAGGTACTTCGTCACGACGAGGATGTCCTGGTCGTCGGCCTTGCCGTCGCCGTTGAGGTCCACAATGGGCATCACGTCCAGGCTCCAGAGATCGGATCCGCCCAGCCCGTCGGGGGTGTCCGCAGTGAAGTAGAGCGCGTAGCCGTCGGGGGAGATTGTCGGGCAGCCGGCGTTCCCGGGCAGAGTGACTTCCTTCGCCAGGTTGCGCGGAATTCCCCAGCGCCCGTCCGCGCCGAGGCCGGAGACCATGATGTGGTTATATGTGCTCGGGTTATTCGCGTAGATCGAGGTGTAGAACAGCCATTTGCCATCGGGCGAAAGGCTGGGACCGGCCTCGTATCCGCTGGTGTTCACCGGCGCGCCGAGATTGACCGGGGTGGACCAGGGGTCCGCCACGGCGGTCCGTCGTGTCATCCACAGGTCGCCGCTGCCTTTTCCGCCCGTCCGCTCGGAGGAGAAGAGGAGCGTCAGCTTGTCGGCCGAGAGGGTCTGGTTGCCGTCGGGGGAGGGGCTGTTGACGCCGGTCCCGAGGTTCGTCGCGGGACCCCAGGGGGTGTCGGTCGTCGCGCGGGTGCAGACGAAGATATCCCAATCGTTCCCGATGCAGTTGTGCTCTGAGGTGAGGTACAGTTCGAGCCCGTCCGACGAGATGCACGGCGCCCAGTCCCAGTCGTTGCTGTTCACCGCGGGTCCGAGATTCACCGGGTCCTGCCAGGGTTCTGTGGGCGAACTGCGGGTCGCCATCCAGAGGTCCTGGTAGCCGCATCCGCCGGCGCGGTCCGAAGCGAAGTAGATCGTCAGGCCGTCGGCGCTGACGCTGGTCCAGATGTCGTTGCTCGTCAGGCCCAGGGGCTCGACCCAGGGGTCGGAAAGGCTCGCTCTCTTTGCGATACGGATGTTTGCGCTCTCGTCGTAGTAGAGGGTCAGGCCGTCCGCGGAGAGGCACGGCGCATAGTTGCCATAGGGCGAATTGATCACGTCGCCCGCGTTCACCGGCTCGCCCCACGGGCTGTCGAGCGAGGCTCGCGTCGCGACGTAGATGTCCATGGCGCCGTAGCCGCCGGCGCGGTTGGAGCAGAACCAGATCGAGAGCCCGTCCGGCGTGATATACGGATGGCAGTCGTTGCCCTCGCTGTTCAGGCTGGATTCGACCACCTTGGCCGTGTCCCAGGGCATGGTGATGGAGTCGCGCCGGGCTTCGTATAGAGTGGTCTGGCCGCGGTCGAAGTAGAGCGTCAAGCCGTCCGCGGAGATGGTCGGGTCCTGGTCGTTGGACCCCGAGTTGACCGTCTCGCCCAGATTGACGGGCGCCTGCCAGGGGGCGTCGAGGGCGGTCCGTGTCGTCATCCAGATGTCGGCGCCGCCCTTGCCGCCGGAACGATTGGACTGGAAATAGAGAGACAGGCCGTCGGGCGAGAGCTTCGGCGCCCAATCCTCCCCTGTGCTGTTCACGGTGCTCAGATTGACGGGCTCGCTCCACGGATCGTCCTTGGACGGGCGAGTCATCATCCAGAGGTCGCCGCCTCCGAGTCCTCCCGGACGCGACGACGCGAAGTACAGCGTCAACTCGTCCTGCGAGATCGTCGGGTCCACTTCTTCCTGTCCGGAACTGGAGTAGGAGGGCCCGAGATTGACGGGGGCCCCGACGTTCGTGATCTTGCCGAAGAGGAAGTCGGCTGCCGTCGCGGACACGGCGCACGCCGCCACAACAACACACACCAGAATCAGAATGTTCTTTGTCGCATTCATGGGGTTTACCTCCATTTGTTCGTCGCGTGTGCGACCTGCCTCTGTTGGTTGCACTTCCTACGGTTTCATCGCCCGGTCATAGATCCGCACGTCGTCGATCAGGCCGGACCAGAAGGCGCCGGCAGCGGAGTCCTTGGCGCAGCCGATGTAGTGGCGACCATAGGAACTCGCCAGACCGGTCTGTGTGTCTGCCGCAACCAGCATGTCGTCCGCATAGAGCCTCCGGGTCGAGGTATCCCAGGTGAAGCCGATGCGATGCCACTCTCCGTCGACAATCTCGACCTGCGAATACAGGTCGCTGCCGACCGCCGTGGCGCCGAGTTGCGTCATCAGTTTGCCTTCCGCGTCGGCCATCAGCCAGTTTGCGCCGGCCTGTTGTGAGACGACCACCTCGCCCGGTCCACCGCCCTTGGCCCAGGCGAACACGCTGAAGGGACCGTGGAGGGGGTTGAGTATCCTGTCGATTGCGACGCAGTCATCGACTCCATCGAATGCAAGGGCGCCGTCGATTCTACCGGACTGGGGCTGCCAGACCGGCGAACCCATGAGCGTGCCGTGCTTGTTGCCCACGCTGTCGTGCGCAGTCAGGCCCTCCGTCTCGTCGAGCCTCCAGTGCGCGATCGGTTCGACCGCAGGCGGCGTCAGGTCCTGACCCCAATACTCCATCAGGACCTTCAGATCCGCCGCATCCACCACGCCGTCGCCCCAGGCAAAGGGCCCAATGTCGTAGAACGGATCGTCCGTGCCCCAGTGGTCGATCAGTAGCACCAGGTCGTTGATATTCACGGTCATGTCGGAGTTGAAGTCCACGACGGGGATGACCGCTGCCTGCCAGGTGCAGTAGCCGCCCGCTTGGTTGGACCAGAAGTACAAGGTGCGTCCGTCCGGCGAGATGCGAGGATAGAGGTCGTTGGCGGTCCCATTTAACTGGGGGCCCAGATTCACAGGTGTTTGCCAGGGCTTGGAATGGCTTGCCCGTCTCGTCATCCACATGTCACAATTGCCGTACCCGCCCGGTCGGGGAGGGTCGCCCCCGAAGGGATTGTCCGAAAAGAACAGCACCAAGCCGTCCGGCGAGAGAGAGCACCATATATCCTCCGATACGCTGTTGACCGTGGCGCCAAGGTTTGTGGGCGGGCCCCACGCATGATTCACCGTCGCACGTCTGGACACATAGAGATCGCTCCGGCCGTATCCGCCGGACCGATAGGAGGAGAAGTACAGTTCCAGACCATCTGCGGAGATCGAAGGGGAATAGTCCCCCGCGTTGGGACGATTCACCGTCGAGCCCAAACTCACGGCGGGGCCCCAGGGGGCATCTGGGGTCGCGCGCGTCGTCATGTAGATGTCATGCTGCTCATGGTCTCGGTTCGAATCGAAGTAGAGTGTGAGGCCATCCGCGGAGATAGAGGCGCATTCTTCAATGCTCGCGGTGTTGACAACAGCCCCGAGATTCTCCGGCGGGCCCCACGCTTTGTCCTTCGAGGCGCGTTTGAGTACCCACAGGTCGGCACCACCCTGTCCGGTGGGGCCCGCGGTCATGATGTACATCTCCAGCCCGTCGTAGGACAGGCATTCGATATGGTCGTACGTGCCGAGGTATGAGAGATCCACCTTCACTGGTTCGCCGAACGTGAAATCGGCCCTTACGTTGGACGTGGCGCAGATCGCCACGATAACATACGCCAGAATCAGGGAGTTCTTCGCAGCTTTCATGGTTGATACCTCCATTGGTTGGTTGCGTTGCGTTCTGCTCACTGGTCATTCTGTCAATCGTGCGGATTCTCCTTCTCCCACTCGGCGATGAAGACCTTCAGGTCCTCGACGTCCACCTTGCCGTCGCCCCAGGCATAGGGGCCGATGTCGTAGAGCGTGTCCCCGGTGCCCCAGTGGTCCATCAGCAGTGCCATGTCGGCGAGGTCCACTTTCCGGTCGGCGTTGAAATCGACGATTGGCAGGATGGGCGCCTGCCACATTTCCCAGACCGCTCCCTGGAGGGTGCCGCCGTAGAGCATCAGACCGTCGGGAGACATGCAGGCGACGACGTCGCGTCCGGACGTGTTGATCGGCGGACCCAGATTCGATGGAGTCTGCCAGGGCTCGTTGAGACCCGTTCGTCGGGTCATCCAGACATCGCAATCGCCGTGTCCGCCGGGACGGAACGGGGCGCTGTAGGAATCGGTGAAGAGCAACAGCAGGCCGTCCGGCGAGAGGGTCGGGTTCATATCTCCGTAGGCGCTGTTCACGACCGGGCCGACATTGACCGGATCGCCCCAGGCGTCCTTCGGGGCGCCGCGCATCAATACGTAGAGGTCGCGACCTCCGCTCCCGCCGGGGCGCGAGGAGTCGAAGTAGAGTTCCAGGCCGTTTGAAGAGACCCGCGGGCAGGCATCGATGGAATCGGTGTTGATCCGCGAGCCCAGGTTTACCGCCTGGCCCCAGGGTTGCGATATCCTCGTGCGCTTGGCGTGCCACAGGTCGGAGCCGCCATACCCGTTGGACCGGCTGGAGGCGAAGTACAACGTCAGCCCGTCGGCGGCCAGCGAGCAGGTATTGTCGTCCTTGGAGCTGTTGATCGCGGAGCCCATGTTCTTCAAGGGTCCCCAGCCCTCGGCGACGTGCGTGCGTTTCGACACCCACAGGTCGAAGCCGCCGGACCCGCCGGGCCGGTCCGACTCGATGTACATCTCCAGGCCGTCCGCGGAGAAGCAATCGGGCCCCTCCGCGTACGCGGGATCGATCACCCCGAGGGTCGATTGGATGGGCACCCGGTCGCCGAAGGTGAAATCGGCGCGGGCCTGTGCCGCAAGCAGAGCGCAGAACACGATATGGGTGGAGACATTCAGCGTTTTCATTTCCGTCGTCCTTTCAGGTCTCGAAGCCGGCGTCGGCATTTGTCTGCACGCGGGCTTGCGGTTCCGGCTAGAGCAGTGCGTCGAGGGCCGCCGTCAGCTCTTCTTTGCTCGTGACGCCCACCCAGATGTTCTGAATCTGGCCGGCGTCGAACAGGATGAACATGGGGATGTACTCGATCTCGTACTGCACCGAGAGATTCGGGGCGTTGTCCACGTCGACGGTGCAGACCTTCGCCCGACCCTTGTATTCATTGGCGATCTCCTGGAGCACCGGGTACATCGCGACCGAGGCGGAGCACCACGACGCGGAGAAGTCCACCAGGACCGGCACATCGGACTGCAGAATGATCTGTGCGAACGTGGCTTCGGTCACCCCGATGATGTTGCGCCACGGTTCCCAGTAGCGCACGAAGACCTCCACGTCCTGGAAGTCGACGACGCCGTCGCCCCAGGGCATCGGGCCCACATCGACGGACGGCTCATCCTGGCCCCAGTATCCCATCAGGACCATGAGGTCGTCGATGTTCGTGAACCCGTCCTCCTGGAAGTCCACGACGGGCAGGAGGGGCGCCTCAAAGAGTTCATAGCCGCCGTAGAAGTATCCGGCGTAGCCGGCAAAATAGAGCGTGGAGCCATCCGACGAGAGGGCCGACGTGACGTCGCTGGCGTCCCAGTTGACGGCGTATCCGGGATTCGTCGGCGTGTCCCAGGGATCGTCCGGCTGCCTCCGCTGCGCCATCCAGATGTCCATGCCGCCGCAGCCCCCGGGCCGGTTGGACGTCATGAACAGCACGCGCCCGTCGGCGGAAATGCTTGGCTCGCCGTCACTGTACGGCCCGTTGACAGGCGTCCCGAGATTCACCGGCGCGGTCCAGGGATCGTTCACCGAGGGACGGGTGGCCACCCAGATGTCCCAGCCGCCTTGGCCGCCGGGCCGGTCGGAGTCGAAGTACAGGGCCAAGCCGTCCGGCGTGATGTGACAGGCATCCTCCCCATACTCCGTGTTGATCGTGGACCCGAGATTGACCGGGGTATTCCACGCGGCCTCCTTCGTGGGCCGAGTCGTCACCCACAGATCGAGACCGCCGCGTCCGCCCGGCCGCTTGGAGCAGAAGTACAGCGACAACCCGTCGGCCGAGATCTTCGGATCGCTGTCCTCCGCCGAACTGTTCACCTTCTGGCCGAGATTCGTCGGAGTGCCCCAGGCGCCTTCTTTCGTCTGACGCGTCGTGACCCACAGGTCGTGGCTGCCCGACCCACCGGGCCGGTCGGAGCCAAAGTACAGTGACAATCCGTCCGACGAGATGCTCACGCCAAGATCGTCATACCAACTGTTGACGGGCCAACCGACATAGGTGGCCGACCCGAATGTGAAGTCGGCCTGCACGTTCGTCCCCGTGCACAGTGCGGCGATCACGCACGCCGGAACCAGGAACCTCATTGTTGCTTTCATGGTTGTTGCCTCCATTGGCTGGTCGCCTCTGCGACCGGTTCTCATGGGTGATGCTTCCTACGGTTTCACGGTCCGATTGTAGATTCGCACGTCGTCGATCAGGCCGGACCAGAAGGTTGCAGGGTCCAGCGTGCTGCCGGCGCCGATGCACAAGGCTCCGGACGCGATCGGCGGAGGGCCCGGCTTATCCTCGGCCACGATCACGTCATCCACAAGCAGCGTCCGGCGGGGGTCCTCCCACGTCAGTCCTACGCGATGCCACCGGCCGTCGGTGACGAGCGTCTGCGAAGAAAGGCTCGCGGCGTGTCGGCCGGACCCTTTCAGATTGGTCATCAGCCCGCCGGTTGAATCGGTCAAGAGCCAGTCCTGTCCTTGAAACTGCGAGAGAATGGCCCGGCCTGCGACATCCGTTTTGATCCACGCGAGGACGCTAAAGGCGCTGCTCACAGGGTTCACGGGCGACGACATGGCCACTCGGTCATCGATCCCGTCGAATTCGATCGCCCCGCCCACGGCGCCTCCCTCGGGCCGCCAACTCGCACCGATGACAATGCCGTCATTCGTGCCGGCGCTGTCGGAGGCGACGGCGCCCTCGCCTTCGTCGAGCTTCCAGTGGGCCCTGAGCGTGGTATCCTGGATCTCCTGTTTCCAGTAGCCCATCAGGACATCCAGGTCCGCCGCATCGACGAGGCCGTCGCCAAAGGGCTCGGGTGCAATGTCCACGGCGAGGTCGTCTGTGCCCCAGGACTCAATGAGTCGCAGCAGGTCATGGATGTCGACGATGCCATCGCCGTTGAAATCCACAACCGACCGCGGGCGAAAGACCGCCAGACCGCCGTTGGCTGTGCCCACCCAGGCGTTTCCCTGGGCATCGAAAGCGACACAGTAGACGTTGTTGTCGGGCAGGCCCGAGTTTGTGCTGTCGAAGAGGGTCCAATCCATGCCGTCGAACGCGGCCAGTCCGCCCTCGGTGGCTGCCCAGACGTTCCCGCCCGCGTCGACCGTGACATTCCAGACCATATTGCTTGGCAGGGGAGAATTGGAGGTGACAAACGTCGTCCAGGCGCCTTTGGCGAAGTGGATCAAGCCGCCCCCATAGGTTCCCATCCACAGGCTTCCGTCCGGCGCGGCGGCCATGAAGGAGATGCTGTTGTAGGTCAGCCCGGAGTTGCCTGTGTGGTAGCGGGTCCAGTCCTTCCCGTCGAACTTCACCAGGCCGTTGCCGAACGTGCCGATCCACAAGACGCCCCGGGCGTCGAGGGTCACGCCGGTGACCAGACCGGCCGGTATGCCGGAGTTCGTCTGGTTGTAGACGGTCCAGCTCTGGCCGTCGAACTTGGCCAGACCCGCGCCGGTGCCGATCCAGGCGTTTCCTTCCATGTCGAATACAGGGGCGCCCGCCTGATTGTTGGGCAGTCCGGAGTTTGACGTCCGGTAGACCGTCCAGTTCTGGCCGTCGAATTTTGACAATCCGGTCTCGGTCCCGCTCCATATGTTGCCTTCGGCGTCGATGGAGAGACTGATGTGATCGTTGCCGGGCAGGGGCGAGTTCGCTGTATTGTAGACGGTCCAGCTCTGGCCGTCGAATCGGGCCAGACCGCCGCCGTCGAACGCATACCACCGCCCGGTCCCGACCCACACGACCCCTTGGGCGTCGAACGCCAGAGCGGTGACGCCGTCGTAGGGCAGTCCGGAGTTGGCGGTGTTGTACACGGTCCAGTCGCCTGTCTGACTCCACGCCACGACGGGCAGACACGAAAACAGACAGACCACGAACAGAATCCCTTTCACCCTCCCGGTTGTCTTTCGCGTTCTCATGGCAGGATTCTCCTTGCTGAGATTATTGTGTTGGTCCTTTGCTGCGGTTTCACCTCGTAGCTGCGAATTCACGCGTCGTCGATCAGAATCCGATGTGGTTGGCTCTCCATGTTGCCCCTCGGCTATTCACTGCGACTTGCTCGCTTCGGGCGTTGGTCCAGTACCCCGGGAAGTACAACTCCAAGCCATCGGCAGAGACGGTCGGCAGGATCTCGTCCGTTGAACTGTTGACCACCGAACCGAGGTTCGCCAGGGGTCCCCAGTTGTCGGCGGTCGTCTTCCGCGTGGACACCACAATGTCGCTGCCGCCATATCATGTCGGATTGGTTTCCGGGCCGCACATTCCCAGTCCGTTGGCGGAGGATCTCGCGTTGTACTCCGAGCGAGAACTGTTCATGACCGGCCCGAGGTTCACCGGCTGGCCGAAGGTGAAATCCGCCTTCGCGCCGGACGCGGCGCAGGTCGCCACGACAGCGCACGCCAGACTCAGGAATTTCCTCGTCGTTTTCATAGTTGTGTACCTCCAATTTATGGGTGTTCTCGGGAGACAGTTCCCGCCTGGAAAACCCGGATTGTCATAGGACGCCGGACCCGCCTCCCTCTGGCATCGCAGCGGCCGGCGATTCGGTCCGTTGTTTAGATGTGTCTCGTGCACTACGGGGCTTCGCCCGCCCAAGGGCGCCGTGCCCCACATAGGGGAATACTCCGTCTCTCGTCAATCCTGCGCGCCAGTGCAAGAATTTCATAGAAATGTGCATTTCCGGATGGACAAATCGAGCGCCTCAGCGGGATAATGGATGGCGATTCGTTGAACACAGAACGGAGGGTTCGACGAGTGGACAAGCGGTGTCTTTGTGAGGTGTCCATGAGGCACAGGGATCACACAGACATCGGTGGCACGTGCGATCAGTTCCTCAGCACGGAATGGTCGGTGATCAGGAGCATCCAGCAGGGAGAGGATGCTGATGATATCCTGATCGGACGGCTCACGGAGCAGTACTGGAAACCGGTGTACTGCTATCTGCGTCACAAGGGGTTGGACAATGAGACGTCCAAGGACCTGACCCAGGGCTTCTTTCAGCAGATCGTCCTGGGACGAGATCTGATCCGCCGGGCGGATCGAACCAGGGGCAGTTTCCGAAGACTGCTGCTGACCGCTCTGGAACGCTACCTGCGGAGCGAGCACCGCAGGGAAATCGCGTGGAAGCGACACGGAAAGGGCTGGCAGATTCCCTTCGATGAGACCAGCCTGACGTGCATCGGGGGGCCTATGACGTGTCTGACCGCGGAGGAATCCTTCAACTACACCTGGCTGGCGTCCTTGCTGGATGAAGTGCTGGCTGAGGTCGAGAAGGAGTGCCGCGTGCACGGCTTGGAGACGCACTGGCGGGTGTTCCATGATCGGGTTCTGGCCCCGATCCTCAACGAGACGGAGCCGCCGCCTCTGAGCGAAGTAGCCGGGATGCACGGCGTCGCCGATTGCGCCACGGCCTCGAACATGATCGTCACCGTCAACCGGCGTCTGCAGACCGCCTTGAGACGGCAGTTGCGGCGGCATGTGAGCATGGATGCCATGGTGGAAGAAGAACTGGGCGACTTTCTGAGGATGTTCTGCGATTAGCGCGCAAGATCGCGGCGGAATCGCGTATTCAGCCTATGGACAAGTGTCTTGCCAATGTGTTCAATGCTCCACCTGAGCGGCAATCCCGGAAGGCGCCTGCGTTGTCATCGGATGGGCAAGCGATGCTGACGAAATCGGCTTTCGGCTTGACCCCGGCCCAACTGGGCCGGCTTTTGGCGGTCAGCGCACGAGCCGCAGACTCGGCGGATGCCATGGCAGAAGACCAAGCCAGAGAGATGTTGTTGCAGGAATACCTGAGTCGCCGCCTGTCGGAGGAGCCCTTGCTCGCGCAGATCCTGCTCCAACAGACGTGTCGTCCCGTCGCCGAGATTCAGTCGTTGCTCGAAAGATCCATGAAAGCGACTCTGTTGGACCCCCGGTGCGATCTGGCCTTCCTCCAGGCCATCAAGGATCACAGCAAGAGACTGTCGGCCATGATCGCTTCCGGTCCCCAGACCCTGATGACCGCGACCCTCTACTACGCGGCCGTCGCGGCGGCGCTGGTCTATCACAATCAGCGGATCAGTCAGTACACGATCGAGAACCTGGCCGAGCGTTTCTCGGCGCTGACGCAGCGATCCTGGATCGATGGCGAACTCCGGGACCTGTTCCTTCACGCGGCGGCCGTTTGTCGACGAGCCGGACCTGGTCGGCAATGAACCAAGAGCCAGACAGCTTGTCTCCACAGCATGAGGATTTGCTCTCGATCAGCCGGCTTGGTCCGGAGGAGGAGAATCTGTTCTCTGCGCCGGCGCCGGAGATCGAAGGCTACCAGATCATCGAGAAACTGGGCGAGGCCGGCCAGGGGCAAGTCTGGCGGGCGGTCCAACAAAGCACGGGGCGGCAGGTCGCCCTGAAGGTGCCTCGCATCGGCCTATTGGCTTCCAGGAGGGTCCTTGCCCGCTTTGAACGGGAGGTCAGGATTGTCGCTCAGTTGAAGCACCCCCATATTGCCCGGATCGTCGATAGCGGCGTCCATCGGGGCATGTACTTCTACGTCATGGACCTGATCGAGGGAACGCATCTCGACCGATATGTGAAAGAGAACCACTTGTCGCAACGGCAGATCCTCGAGTTGATGAAGGTCGTCTGCGAGGCGGTCCAACATGCCCATGCGAACGCTGTCATCCATCGGGACCTGAAGCCGTCCAATATCATCGTCACACGGGAAGGCCATCCCCACATCGTCGATTTCGGTCTGGCCAAGAGTCTGGCGGGCGCCGAGGCGGGCGCTACGGTCTCTCTGGACGGAGACACTCTGGGCACGCCGGCCTACATGTCGCCCGAGCAGGCCGCAGGGCACACGGAACAGGTGGATGCCCACGCGGATGTCTACAGTCTCGGCGCGATCCTGTTCACGCTTCTGACGAATCGGTATCCGCATGATCTGTCGGGTTCCCAGATCGAGGTGCTATGCCGTGTTTCAAAAGAGGAGGTTACGAAACCGCGCGAGGTCGATCCCATGATTGACCGGCGTCTCGAAGGCCTGTTGCTCAAAGCTCTTGCGCACGACATTACCGGTCGGTATGCATCGGCCGGCGAACTGGCAGCGGACATCGACAATTACCTCCAGGGTGCGCCGCTGCGTGCATCGCCCGGACCGAGGAGACGCCGGGTCCTTTTTGTGTCTCGGGAACACCCTGTCGTCACGGCGTTCGGCGTACTGATGGCGGTGATCGGTCTTGCGGCAGGGCTGTTTGTTTTCATGCGCGCGGATCGGCTGCTGTGGTGGAGAGGACGACCTCAGCAACTCCAGCCGAACGAAGGGAGTGCCCTTGCGACCCCGCAGGAGGCCCCTTCGCCGGGCGAAACCGCCGCTGCGGAATCCACGCTGGACGGTTCCCCCTATAGCATTGAGGCTCTCGCACGCTACAGGGCGGGACAATGGCAGGAGACCATCGACGCGTCGCAGACCGCTCTGGATCTATACTGCGGACCGCGGTGTTTCGAACTGTTTCTTCAAACCATGGCCCACTGGCAGCTTGGCAACCGCCAGACTGCCGCGAAACGGTACTGGTACGCGATCCAGCGGATGCCCGAGGAGCCGTCCCCTCCTCCGTTGGCGGATGAACTGCGCCGCGAGAGCACCGCACTGCTGCGGATGGAAGCCGCGGCGCTCGGATTCGATTTCTCTCTCCGCGGCGCGTTCATCGGGGGGGCAACCGCGACCAGCACGTGCGATTCGACGTCAGGCATCGATCCGAGTGTTCTGCTGGGCAGCGATGGGCTCACGGATTCCGACCGGGACACCGATCTCGAACAGGACAGCGACGGCCTCCACATGTGGCTCGCGACGGCGAGCACAGATACCGCCTCCCTGGAGTTCGACCTGCAAGGCGTCTGGAATCTCGACGCGATCAGGGTCTGGAATTACAACGCGACGCGGCAATCCCACCAAGGAGTCAGGACCGCACGTCTTCTCGCGTGGACGACGGCGGGCGGCTGGAGGACGGTCCTGGACGAGGTGCTGTTCGATGCAGCGCCTGGCGCAGACGGCTATGACGACCCTGTCGTGATCCCGCTGGGCGGGATGGAGGCGGAGAGGTTCCGCCTGGAGCAGATGGCGAGTTTCAGCGATCCGCAGCATGTGGGACTGGCCAAGGTGCAGTTCTTCGACGTCAGGAACCACCGGGCGAGCAGACCCGTTCCGCCCGACGGATCCGACGTGGGCGCCGCAAAGGCGGTGAACCTCCGATGGACGCCCGCATTGGGCGCCGTCACTTACCGCGTGTATCTGGGGGATGACTCCCAACTCATGCCGCTTCTGGGCGAGGTCCAGAAAGACAGCAGCATTCAATGCTCCATGCTGAAACCCCGTCGATGGCATTGCTGGAAGGTCGATGCCATAAGGGCCGATGGCTCGATAGAGGAAGGCGACGTGTGGACGTTCTCCACAGGGGATCTGGTGGCGTGGTGGAGACTCGACCGCATGGACAGCGGCCTGGCGGTTGATTCCTCCGGCCGCGGCAACCACGGACGCCTGCTCGGTTATCCTCAATGGCAACAGGAGGCGTCGGGCGGTGTGCTTGCGTTCGACGGCCGGGACGATTATATATCTGTGGGCAACCAGGCGGACTTCGATATCACTTCGGAAATCACGCTCGCGTGCAGAGTGAAAGTGGACGAGTTCACCGCACCCTGGCAGCCGATTCTCACCAAGGGCAACTACTCCTGGCGGCTCCAACGGGCGGGAGAGGAGAGGGGCATTGAATTTGCCTGCACCGGCCTGCGCGTTCCAGGGACGGTCTGGGGTAATGTGTCCGGCAAGACACCGGTGGATGACGGTCAATGGCACCACATCGCCGGAGTGTGCGACGGGAGCAGACTGTACTTGTATATCGACGGCCGCCTGGATACATCCATCCACTGCTCGGGCAGCATCAACGTCAGGAGTGATCCTGTACTGATTGGGGCGGCATCGAACGACTCCCTCTCTGTATCGAATCGGAGACCTTGGCGAGGCTCGATTCAGGATGTCCGCGTGTACAGCTACGCATTGACGCCTGAGGAAGTGACAGCGGTCTACAATGGCGTCGGCCCTGGTCTGCTGGCTCGTCCCGGACCCGTCGCCGAAGAGGCGGGAGAATGAACCGTTTCGGGCGGCGATGGGACCACAATGCCCGAAAGAGAACCAAGGGGCCAACGAATCCTCCGCGGCTCACTGCGCCGGACCGAGGCGGATGCTGTCGAGGGCGAGCCGGCCGAGCGGATTGACGCCGACATTCGTCAGCTCAATGCCGATCTTCTTGCCGACGCAGTCGGGCGCAGACGCGGCGGTCAGACGCAGGGTGTACTCCGTCATGGTGTTGGTCAGTTTGACCGTCTGGATGGCCGCCGGGACCCGTGCGCCGCCGTCCTCGCAGTACAAGGCCATCAGCAGCGTTGTGGCGTTCGATATGCTCTTCGCATCCACTTCCACCGCTCCCTTCGCCTCATAGTGTACCATTTCGCCCCCGGATGTCAATCATTTCCTGGAACGAGGCAGGGGAATTGGGCAGCGCGTGGCCGGATTGGGAATTGCGGCGGGGGCCCTTGGCCGGTACACTGTGGATTTGAGAACTGACGAATAGACGGGGTTCAGATGAAGATCGCATTGGGCACGGATCACGCAGGATACGAGTACAAGGAACGGATCAAGAAGCACCTGGTCGAGCGGGGCCACGAGGTGAAAGACTTCGGGACCTTCTCCGCCGAATCGTGCGACTATCCGGATTTCATCTATCCGGCGGCCCTGGCCGTTGCGCGGGGCGAGTGCGACCGGGCCATCGTCCTGGGCGGCAGCGGCAACGGCGAAACCATCGTCGCCAACAAGGTCCGCGGCATCCGCTGCGCCGTCTGCTGGAACGAGGAGCTGGCCCGCCTGAGCCGGGCCCACAACGACGCGAACGCCATCTCCATCGGCGCGAGGATGGTGTCCATCGAGCTGGCGCTGAAGATGATCGACATCTGGCTGGTGACTCCGTTCGACGGCGGCCGCCATGCCCGTCGGATCGAGAAGCTCGCGGCGCTCGACAAGTGCTCTGTGTAGGGTGCGTACCACGCACCATCTTCTGTTCCATGCGGTGTTTGAATGGTGCGTGATACGCACCCTACATGATCGGAGGATTGCATGAATTCGGTTCTTCTCCGTGCCCTCTGTGCCTCTGTGGTGATCCCGTCGTTCTTTGCGACGCTGGCCGCCGGACAGATCCTGGTAGAAGCGGAGGGCTTCGACGATCTCGGCGGCTGGGTCGTCGATCAGCAGTTCATGGACCAGATGGGCTCGCCCATGCTGCTCTCGCACGGGCTGGGCACACCGGTCGAGGACGCCGTGACGCTGGTCGCGATGCCGGCGGGCCGATATCGCGTCTGGGTCCGCACGCGGAATTGGGTCCCGTCGTGCAACGGGCCCGATGCGCCGGGCAGGTTCCAGGTCCTCCTCGACGGCGTGCCGCTGGATCCCACGTTCGGCACGGAAGGGGCCGCATGGCACTGGCAGGAGGGCGGCCAGGTCGAGATCAGGAAGGACAAGGTCAAGCTTGCGCTGCACGACCTGACCGGCTTCGAGGGTCGCTGCGACGCGATTGCGTTCACGAGCGATCCGGGGGCTGCGCCGCCGGAAGGCGATGCGCTGGCTGCCTTCCGGCAGGGGGGCACACCCCTGGACGCGGGACAATTCGACCTCGTCGTGGTCGGCGGCGGGATGGCGGGGACCTGCGCCGCGATCTCCGCCGCGAGGCTGGGACTGAACGTGGCCCTCGTCCACGATCGGCCCGTCCTGGGCGGCAACAACAGTTCCGAGGTCCGCGTACACCTCAACGGGCAGATCAATCTGCCGCCGTATCCGCGAATCGGCGACGTGGTCCGCGAGCTGGACCCGGACAACCAGGGCAATGCCCAGGCCGCGGGCTTCTACAACGACGAGAAGAAGCTCCGCATCGTCCGAGCGGAGCCCACGCTCCACCTGTTCCTCAATGTGCACGCGTATCGCGTAGAGAAGCAAGGCGACCGGATCGTCGCTGTGATCGCGAGGGACATTCGGACCGGTCGCGACATGCGCTTCTTCGCACCGCTGTTTGCCGATTGCACAGGGGACGGGACCGTTGGCTTCCTGGCGGGCGCGGATTATCGCATGGGTCGCGAGGGCCGGGACCAGACGCACGAGACGCTCGCGCCGCAGGAGGCGGACCAGATGACGATGGGCGCCTCGGTTCAGTGGTACACGGTCGAGACGCTCAGGCCGACGTCGTTTCCCGAGTGTCCCTGGGCGCTCGGCTTCACGGACGCCAGTTGCGAGCGGGCCACGCGGGGCGACTGGAACTGGGAGACCGGCCTGAACAAGGACCAGATCGCGGACTTCGAGTCGATCCGCGATCACGGGTTCCGCGCCGTCTACGGCAACTGGTCCTTCCTCAAGAACCGCAGCTCCGACAAGGCGAAATACGCGAATCGCCAGCTCTCCTGGGTCGCGTACATCGCGGGCAAGCGGGAGTCCCGCCGGCTGCTGGGCGACGTGATCCTCTGCCAGCAGGACGTCCAGGAACAGCGTCCGTATCCGGACGCCTTCGTGACGACGACGTGGTCGCTCGACCTGCACTACCCCGATCCGAAGAACACGGAGCACTTCCCCGGCGAGGAGTTCAAGACGATCTGCAAGACGCCCGCGATCAAGCCGTACCCGATCCCGTATCGATGCCTGTACTCGCGGAACGTCGAGAACCTCTTCATGGCGGGTCGTGACATCAGCGTGACGCACGTCGCGCTGGGCACCGTCCGCGTGATGCGAACGGGCGGCATGATGGGCGAGGTCGTCGGCATGGCCGCCTCGATCTGCAGGAATCGCAACACGACGCCTCGCGGCGTGTACACGGAGCACCTGCCCGAGCTGAAGGAGTTGGCAGCCCGCGGCGTGGGAAGACCGTAGCACCACAGAGACACAGAGGACACGGAGAGGAAGAGAATGGTGGATGTGAATGAGATCACTGAGCAGATCATCGGCGCTGCCATCGAGGTGCATCGAGCCCTCGGGCCCGGCCTGCTGGAATCGGCGTATGAAGAGTGTCTGTGCCATGATCTCAAGCTCGCCGGTCTATCCGTTGAACGACAACGGGCACTGCCTGTCGAGTACAGGGGAATTCGGCTTGAGTGTGGCTATCGCCTTGACCTTCTCGTCGAGAATGCTGTTGTCGTGGAGATCAAAGCGATCACAGCCATTGAACCCATTCATGAAGCTCAGTTGTTGACGTACTTGCGTATAGGCGGCTGGAAAGTCGGCCTGCTGATCAATTTCAATGTCTCCGTTCTGAAGAACGGCATTCGTCGGAGGGTCCTATGATTTCTACGCTTCTCCGTGTCCTCTGTGTCTCTGTGGTGATGTCTCTTGGTATGGTCGTGTCGGTCGGCGCTCAGCCGCAGGTCGATCAGGCTGTCTTCGACCAGGCGACGCGGTCGGGCCAGATCGCGGGGTATGCGCTGAGCAAGGTGCAGCGATGGCTGCACGAGACGGCGCTGCCGGTGATCGATCCGAACACCGGGCTCTATCCCGCCGACGGGAACTGGGATTACCGGGATACCGCGGCCGACTGCTATCCCTTCTTGTGCTGGGCGGCGTTCGTCGTCGATCTCGACGCCCTGAACGGCCCGGTGCGGAACGTCCTGCACGTCGAGCAGAAACTGTGCAATCATCTCGACCGCGTCCCGGTCCCGTACGATTGGCGCCACGGGAAGAAGCTTGTCCCGAACTACGACGAAATCGTCTTCCAGGCGTCCGAGTACGTCAAGGACGGGCTTGTCGCGGTCGTCGAGGTCACCGGCAAGGACGAATGGTTCGACCGGATGGTCGCCATCGAGGAGGACCTGTGGGGCAGCGCGAGGATCGACACGCCGTTCGGCAAGGTCCCGTCGATGAACGTCGAGGTCAACGGCGACAACCTCCAGAGCCTGCCGCGATTGTTCACGATGACCGGACGCGAGGAGTTCGTCGTGTGGGCGGAGCGGCTCGCGGATTACTACTTCGCCCAGCCGGACTATGTGCCCGAGCGGCTCCGCGATCACGGCTGCGAGATCCTCGGCGGACTGGGCCTGCTCCTGGCGGTCGAGCAGCAGACGAACCGGCCCAAGGCCAAAGAATACGAGCCCAAGCTCAAACGCATGTTTGACGCGGTCCTCGCCCAGGGCTGCAACGAGGACGGCCTGATGTACAACCACGTCACCCGCCGCGACGGCTGGTGGGGCCTGCTCAGCGACGGCTGGGGCTACAACTACGTCGGCTACCTCTGCTATGACATGGCGGTCGGTCGGTCGGTCTACCGCACGCAGGTCGAGCAGACGCTGCGAAACCTCATGAAGCCGACCTACGACAACTACAACTGGGAGGGCAACTACTCCATCGATGGTTTCGCGGACTCCATCGAGGGCGCGATCTACCTGCTCAGCCGCGTCCCGGTCCAGGAGGGCTTCCAGTGGGTGGATCGCGAGATGGCCCGCAGCGTCACGCGGTCGAACGAGCCCCTGGAGACCGCAAAGCTCTGGGGCACGATGAAGCTCGAATCCAACGGCGTCCGCACGGTCCTCATGCACTCGCTGATGCACACGCAGGGCGTCATCGCCCGACCCTGGCAAAAAGGGCTTCAAGTCGGCGCCGTTCGCACAGGCGATGGCCTGGTGATCGCGATGAAGTCGGACAAGGACTGGTCGGGCAGGCTCTGCTTCGACATCCCGCGCCACAAGGTGTACATGGGCTTCGCGCAGGACTGGCCACGAATGAACACGCTGCCCGAGTGGTTCACGGTCGAGTCGGCAAAGGAATACACGATTCGCGACCTCGACTCCGGCTCGAAGGCCACCCGCACCGGCAAGCAGCTCCACGAGGGTATGGGCATCATGCTCCCCGCCGGGACGGAGAAACGCTTGATCGTCGAGTGAGACGACGATAGGACCGGCAACAGAGAATGTGCATATCGTGCCGCTCTGCTGCGTGTTGACACTATGGCTCTGATTCGGTATGATTGAGGTATGAATCGAGAGGGCGATCTGTTTTTGTGGGGTACCGCTGTGGCCAAGAAGAACCAGAGGGCCGAGGGGCTTGTGGCCGATGCCAAGTACGAAGGCAGGTACGTGGCTTTCGATCCTGCGGCTGGCAAGAAGGTTGTTGCCTCAGGAAGAAACGCCGGTGCGGTAGTCGCCCGGGCTCGAAAACTCGGCGTCAAAGTGCCGGCCATCGTCTTCGTTCCGAAAAGCAACGAGTCTCTGGTCTACTGACGACAATGCCTATCCGACAGTATCCATTCACACGGATTGCGCCCAACTGTTCGCGCCCCATGTTGTGGATTCCCGTGAGCAATGCTCAAGCAGACGTATCCCCAATCGTTGTGAAGGCGGTTGTAGATACGGGTGCCGATGAATGTGCGTTTCCGGCTTCGATTGCACCTCATCTGGGGCACAGGCTGCGAAAGGGTCTGGCCAGAAAGACGGTGCGCACGGCCAGCGGGACGACCTGGGCCTACTCGCACACGTCGTGCATTGAGGTGTTGTCTGTGCGTCCCGACGGGTTGCCTGGACAGGTCGTTCTTTACACACAACGGGAGACCTCCATCGATTTCATCCAAGGCTGTGAATGCTTCCTTCTCGGTGTGGGCGATTTCCTCAAGTCCTTTGTGCTTGAGATTGACTATCCTCGGGAAGTCTTCTCGCTTCGAGGACCCGCGGAGAGGCGACGAAGATGAGTCGGAAACTACTCGTATAGGCGGTGCTTACGGCAGTTCCGGTTGTCGCGGGTGCCGTTGTTCTACCCCCCCATCGTGCGGTTCATGGCATCTACGAGGAACCTGGCGCAGGCTGCAGACCGTGAACGAGATCACCTGTTCTTTGATACGGATTACCGCGAGGCGTATCCGGAATACATGAAGTGGATCGACGCCAAGGTCGAGGAAGGACGCCGGATGAGGGAGAAACGTAAGTTGGCGGAGACACCCCAGCAGGCGATAGAAGCCAAGCCGGGAAGCCTGTGATGCCGAGGGCGGACGTCAGAAGCCGTACGTCCGCGCCCGGGACGCCGTGGGTCTCTGGGGGCAAACCCTGGGAGTGGGGCTCCATCGCATGCCCTTCGTCGCAGCGACCAGGCGGCCCTTGAGGCTCTCCGGGTGCAACTGCTGCATCGTTGCGACCAGGTCGCGGGCGGCATTGGCCCGCTCCCAGACGTTCCAGAGCAGCACGCCGCGAACCCGGTGCTGCTTGAGATAGTAGACGACGCCTTTGTGGAAGGGATCTTCCCAGTCGGGTGCGGTCTGCAGGCGGGAGTCCACGAGGCCGACGGCTTCATAGCCCAGGTCGAACAACTTGGAATGGAAGCACGGCAAACAATGGTAGGGCTCGCTTGCTCCTGCCATGTTCCTGCCCGCCATCCGGCCCATCGCATTGGCGTTGTCCTCATGTTCGACGCGGAGGCTCCTGCCCAGGGCCGGACTGTAGAACCTCGCGACATCGCCCGCGGCGTAAATGTCCGGATGGCTGGTCCGCAGGCATTCGTCGACGCAGATGCCATCTTCCACGGTCAGGTTCGCCTGTTGCGCCAGGTCCGTGTTGGGCTCGATTCCGATTCCCGCGACGATGCCGTCGACGACCACCTGCCGCCCGCCGGAGGTGTGCAGAACGTACTCGTCGCCGCTCCGGTCGAGTCCACTGACGAACTCGCCGGCAACGATCTGGGGCGCGCCGCTGACGAACTCGCCGCTGAGCACCTGGACGCCCTTCTGGCGGTAATAATTGTTCAGGAACCGGTAGAGTTCCGGCGGGAACATGTGCCCGCCGATGCCGATCTCCGGGAAGATCATCGTGACTTCCTTGCCGATCGTGGCGAGGGCCGCCGCGATTTCCGAGCCGATGAATCCGCCGCCGATGACGGCAAACCGCCTGCGCTGCTCCGCGGCCGCACGGAGTTGACGGTAGTCTTCCAGCGTGCGGAAGTAGACGATCGAGTCCTGGCCAAAGGGCAAACGGCGAGGCCGGCCTCCCGTGGCCAGGAGCAGCTTGTCGAAGGTGTACATCTCGCCATGATCGTCGACCACCACGCGACCCTGCGCGTCGAGCTTCTGGGCTCGGCGCCCCAGGTGGAGATTGACGTTGCGCTCCTGCGTGCGGCGCCAGACCGCCTCCAGGGATTCCCGGCCCGTCCAGAGTCCTTTCGACAGCGGCGCGCGGTTGTACGGCGGGTCTTTCTCCTCGCCGATCATTCCGATGCTCCCCTGCGGATCGAGATCGCGAATGCCCTGCACGGCGGCATCGCCCGCCATCCCGCCCCCGATGATGAGATACGTGTAATGCGTCATACCGTCCCCATTGCCGAGAAGGTACAGCCGCACCTTGTACGCCCAGCGCAGCCTGCCATTTCCTCCAGTACGTTCCGATGCCCCGTTGCGTTCGCCCGATGCACCACAGACGTATTGAGGGCCCAGAGAAGGATGATCTGGGAGTATGGGAGGACTAGTTGTGGTCTTTATGGTATTCCCTACATTGCCATTCTCTCCACGTTCCTTGTGCCTCCGCGGTGGAGCCTACGGCGGGGGGAGCCGGTCCTCTTCCGGCGACAAGTTGGCGATGCAGGTCAGGATCTGGCGGGCGACGACATAGGCGTCGTCGGCACAGGCCTGCCCGTCGGCCATGTCGCTGATGAGGCCTTGTGCCGCCCGATGGGCCGCTTGCTCCTGCGGACCCTGACCCAACAGGTAGTAGATCGCGCCGGCGCCCATGTAGACGGCCTTGGCGATCTCGGTCTTGGCCAGGCCATCCTCGTCCTGCTCGAGGTACTGGCGGGCGGATTCGAGTCTCGTCATCGCGAAGTTCCAGGCTTCCGCGGCTTTCGGATTCATGTCGGTACGATACCCGCCGGAGACGGAAAGGGCAATCCCATGCCGATTCCGTGATTGTGTACGCCGCATTTTTCTCTTGTCTTCGGGACGCGTCCCGTGCACAATACCCCCCCAGTGGAGTTCTCGGCAGTACGAGATGTGCCGAAGCAGATAGAAACATGATCGCGGCAATGCTGCTCCCTATGGGTTGTATGGTGGGCGACATTGTGCCGACGCGGTCCGGGGAAGTGCCGGCGGTGACGAAAGGGGGCCTGCGGGTTCCGTGGGATGCACCGAGGTCGCGGCGAGGGCATCTCTCTGGATTGAGAGAGGAATTGCAATGAGCAACTGCAAGCAGTTCGAGTGTTGCGAGTGCCATGAGTCGTTTGCATATGACCCCGCGCCGGCGATCCGTCAGCGCTTCGAGGAATTCCAGAGTCACACTGCCCATCGTTCCGGCGTGGTGGTCGAATGTCCCTACTGTTCCGCCTCCCTGTATCTGGACCTGGCGGCCGGGGTCGGTGTGCCCGTTCTCCCAGGTGCGCGACGACCTCGCGGACGCCGGCGGCGTGTTCTGGGATCTGTCCCTGGCGCAGGAGGCCAAGGCCAGGGTGCAGGAGCTCAATCGAGAAGGGAATCGCCTGATGGCCGCGGGACAGTTCCGAACCGCGTGCGGACAGTTCGAGCAAGCCATTCGTCTCCGCAAGCATGATCCGCTGAGCTGGTATCATCTCGGCGTCAGCCGGATGCAGGATGACGACCCTTCCGGCGCGAAGGAGGCCCTGCGTCACGCACTGCGCTGCGACTCCAGTTGCGGACCCGCATGGAGCCGGCTCGGGATGATTCTCCTGGCCGAGCGGAAGATGGACGAGGCGTGCGACGCGTTCGACAAGGGGATCCTCGCCGATCCGGAGTGCCGCGAGTGCTATGTGGGCAAAGGCAACGTCTGTCTCTCTCGCGGCGACGTCGTGGGCGCGAAACGATGGTTCGACTTCGCGCTCGAGAAGGGCGAATCGGACCCCGAGTTTGCCGGGCCCGGCGCAGTGCCGAATCCGGGCACAACCTCGACCGGAACGACTGCTTCGCCGTGATCTCAGAACGTGTATGAGAAGTAGCACGGGCATCTTACCCTGGGCGCCCCGCCCGTGGGATAAGACAGTCCTGGCAGGGCCAGGATGGCCCTGCGACTCATGGGCAAGATGCCCATGCTACGACGACTCGCCTTTTCACACACCGTTCTTTGGCTTCTTTCGGCGGGACTCCCCCGGCCTCCCTCGGTCCTCGACAACGCGGATCGTCACGCGCAGATTCCCCAGGGTCGGTCTCGCGGCGTTCGTTTCACACCCGTTTTCCCTTGCCCGCTCCGGTGGTTCGCGTCATAATGATTTTGGGAAGGTGCCGTGGGTGAATCTGCGGTGGACGAGTCGAATGGCCAGATAGGTCCGAGGGGGCTGGAGAGGCCGGAACGAACAGAGTGGATGCAAGACTGGATATGTCCGGTCGCAAGCCTGTGGAGCAGGCAGACAGGGGGCACGCAGTCCCGGCATTCCGGAATACACACAAATGCTGGCTGGTGACAGAAGTCGTATTGCTTGCTGTGGCATTCCTGGCTTCGGGTCTGGCTGTCGATGTGGCGGACTACTTCTCCTCGGATTGGTACTGGCAGAGGAGGAACCTGTATGGGCAGTTTCTGGGAAACGTGAACATGGGCCAATGCAACGCGCACATACGCAAGCTACAGCAAGAGTGCGACCGGAGAACTGAGGAATGGCGGGAGGTTGTGGTCAGGGGATTGGTCAGCCGTTTTGGAGAGAGTGTGGACGTCAGGCAGGACCCCCCAGTCCTCCAATGGCCCTATGCCGGTCTGTACGTCCAGCACATTGGGCACACGACACTGGATGTGAACGACTATGCCAAGATCGCAGAGTATGTGTTTCCACGTCATGTGGTGGAGCGAGAGGGGCCGATCCTGATGTCCGAGAGGACTGCATCCCAAAAGGTGATCGAGGAACTGAGAGGTTATTGGCGGTACAGGACAAGGGGAAAACGGTAGAATCTCGTGAGTCCCGTCACCATAGGAGATCCCCGGGGACACCTGCAGATTGCCAGGGGTGATCGGCTCCGGGAGGGACAAGTACCGTGCGACCATGTGTTGAGGGCAAAGGAGAAGCAGATCATGAGGAGCGAAAAGACAGGACAGACAAGGGGCACTGAGCCAGTTCCCGGCCATTTGGCGGGGCTTATCGGGTGGCTGGCGATTGCACTTCTGACGTGCGGAACGATGCAGGCACAGACAGGATGGCCGCGTGTCGTTCCCTCGAAGGACGGGGTCCCGATTTCATATGAGGTCCACGGCGAGGGGGAGCCGACTCTGGTCTTCGTACACGGGTGGAGCTGCGATGCCCGCTACTGGCGGGCCCAGGTGCCGCATTTCTCCGCGAAACATCGCGTCGTCACGCTCGACCTCGCAGGGCACGGCCATTCCGGCCTGGCGCGAACGCAGTATACGATGAAGGCCTTCGGCGAGGACGTGCAGGCGGTGACCCAGGCTGTGGGCAGCAGGCGGGTCATTCTGATCGGCCATTCCATGGGCGGCTCGGTGATCGCGGAGGCCGCGAGACTCATGCCGGACCGCGTGATCGGCCTGGTCCCTGTAGACACGTTGGAGAACGTCGAATACCCGATGACCCGCGAAGAGGCCGCCAAGATGATCGCTCCGCTGGAGAAGGACTTCCGAGCCGGGGCCCGGCAATTCGTCGAGCAGATGATCTCGCCCATCACGGAACCCGAGCTTCGCGAGTGGATTCTCGCGGATATGTCCGCTGCGCCGCCGGCGGTGGCGTTGAGCGCGATGAACGAGCTGATGTCGCAGTACGTCACGGGCGAGGCGGCCAAGATCTTCGAGCAGGTCCGGCTTCCCGTCTTCGCGGTGAACGCGGATATGTGGCCGATCGACTACGAGGCGAACCGACGGCACATGCTCTCGTTCGACGCCATCGTTCTCAAGGGCGCCGACCATTTCCTGATGATGGATCGTCCGGACGAATTCAACCGCGCCCTGGAGAAGGCCATTCAGACGCTGGCAAGCAGGCCGGCCGAGAACTGAGAATCGGGACCCATGTCATGCGTCTTGCAACGATAGCAAAACGAGCCGCAGCGGTTGTCGCATTGACCGCCCTTCTCCTGGCGATCCTGGTGTGGTTCACGACGTTTCATCCGCGCGACGGACAGTCTGAGACTGTCTTCTGTGATGCCAATACTCCCACGTTGAAGTCGGGACAGACCGTCAAGGTCCTGTCGTACAACGTTCAGTTCATGGCCGGCAGGGGGTATCTCTTCTTCTTCGAGTTGCCAAACGATGCCGGTCCGGACGAACGCCCTCTGCCTGCGGATGTAGCCCGCACCACGGACGAAGTGGCCAGGATCATCAGGGAGGAAGATCCGGACATCGTTCTTCTCCAGGAAGTCGATGACGGCGCCAAACGAACGGGCTACGCGGATCAGTTGCACGCGTTGTTGTCCAAGCTCCCCGCAGCGTATTCCTGCCATACTTCGACCTTCTACTGGAAGGCAGGATTCGTGCCTCACGGACGCATCATGGGATCCGTCGGCATGAAACTGAGTACGATCTCCAAGTACCGGATTGGCGCCGCCACTCGTCACACGTTGGCCCCTGTGCCACGCAATGTACTCGTCCGGCAATTCCATCCCAAGCGGGCCATCCTCGAGACGAGACTGCCGGTTGAAGGGGGCAAGGACCTTGTGGTCCTCAATCTCCACCTGGAGGCATTCCCGGAAGGCAGCGATGTGATGCGCAGGCAGGTCCAGCAGTTGGATGGCGTGCTGACGCGTCTGTGTGAGGAGAACTGCCCATTCGTGGGCGGAGGGGACTTCAACCTGTTGCCCCCCGGTCAACGTAGCCGCCTACGGTCCGCGGAGGCCATCGCGTACCGCGAGGATACGGAAATGGCCCTGTTGTATACGAAGTACCGGGTGATCCCGAGTCTGGCCGACGTGGATGGTCCCATGCGTGCCAACTGGTTCACACATTTCCCGAACGGAGCTGGTGTCGCGGGACCGGACCGGACAATAGACTACTTCGTGCTCTCTTCGCAATCACAAGTGCTGGACGCCCATGTCAGACAGAGCGACACGCTGGAGATTTCGGATCATCTGCCGCTCATTGTCGTGTTGCGGCTGGACCTATGATGAACAACATGGACCGTGAGTCGGGCCCCGTGTTTGCGGAGAAATCGAAATGAGCCCGATGGGCACAAAAGTCGGAGAATCCGGAGGAAAGGCAATGATCCGGGAAGCAGATATGAGTGTATGGGGATGACCCCACAAGTGTCCAAGGCCTGTCTCCCGTTTCGCCTCGAATTCCTGGCACCTGCCTGGAGGGCTACAGTGTCCGACGCTTGCGGAGCCAATGCACGAAGCCAATCCCCATGCCGCCAAGAACGAGAGCCGCCGGAGCGGGAACCGCGGTCGATTCGTATTGCCACAAGACGGCGTGCCATTCTCCCGTGGCGTGGTACGCCGATCCGACAATGTTCCCCTGCGAATCAATGCCATGTGCCGAGGAGGCAATGTAGTCCTGTGGCAGATAGCTGTGCAGATCCAAATAGCTGTCAGGCGTGCCCGACCACAGCAAGGCGTGCGACTCGCCTCCTGTGGCAGTCCCGCGGCCATTGCCGACCTGTAGGTTGTCGAAGATGGCGATGGCCACCGAAGACTCGAACCCACTGGGGTTCAGATCCACGCAACTGTCGGGCGTGCCCGACCACAGCAAGGCATGCCACTCGCCCCCTGTGGCAGTCCCGCGGCCCTGGCCGGCCTGCTGGCCGTCGGAGATGGCGTTGGCCCCCGAAGACTCGAACCCACGGGGGTTCAGATCCACGTAGCTGTCGGCCGTGCCCGACCACAGCAAGGCGTGTGTCCTGGATCCTGTAGCATCCCCACAGCCAGTGCCAACCTGCTGGCCATTGGAGATAGATAAGACCGTCGAGAACTCGAATCCGCTGCCGGGGTGGAGGTCCACGTAGCTGTCGGCCGTGCCCGACCACAAAAAGGCATGCTCCCCCCCAAAGCCCACCATATAGCCAGCGCCGGCCTGCTGGCCGTCGGAGATGGCGTTGGCTAGTGTGTACTCGAACCCACTGGGGTTCAGATCCACGTAGCTGTCGGCTGCGCCCGACCACAACAAAGCGTGCGTTTCTCCCGTAGCGGTCACGAAGCCACCGCCGACCTGCTGACCACCGGAGACACCTGTAGCAGACGATGACATGAATCCACTGGGGGTAAGGTCCACGCAACTGTCTGCTGTGCCCGACCACAGCAAAGCGCGATCTGTCCAGGGGTCCGTCCTGCCATAGCCGACCTGCTGGCCATCGCAGATGCCTATAGCCTCAGAAATCTCGTATCCATTGGGGTGCAGGATTACAGCCGTATAACTTGCGGCAACAGGTGCCGTGGTAAGGATAGAAACGAGAACAAATCGGATTCCAAGCCTTGCCATGATCGATCCTCCTCTATGTCGCTCGTACAATCCCGTCGCTCCAGCGACAGAGCGACGGTTCTCGACCGATAGGCTTTATCCCTGTTCCTCAAACGCATCCATGTCCTGTGAGCCAACAGGCAAACTACACATCCAGCTTCCATCTACAGTCAATCCTACCTCACAGCCTCGTTCACGTCAAGAAAAAGACACAGTTTCCTTCGAACATCTCCATCTCACAGGGGTACTTCCGTTCTGAAGGATAACGCTTCACGGCGTCACCATGAACGATCACAGGACCCGATCCACGAGATACCTCGCGCCGAGGAAGATATCCACTCCCATCGCGGTGCAGAGGATCGCCCAGCGGAGCCAGTGGACTCGGAGCTTCATGTGCGTCAGGAGAAAGATGATGCCGGTCGCGAGGGCGCCGAGGAGGTAGACCATCGCGGCCTGGACGAACAACCTCGCGTAGCCGTCGCCCAGGCCCAGGAGGACCTGGAAACACTGGATCGCCAGCAGGAGGGCGACAATCGCCAGTACGCCCAGCGTGATGACCGCCGCGAGGATCCACTTGCGGTCGGCAAAACCCGCTTCGATCAGGCCGTGAAGGCCGATGCCGCTCAGGACTGCGCACCAGAGCATCGGAATGCTCACCCACAGGATGGGACTGACCCCCAGCCTGGCGATCTGGGCCGCGCTGAGGAACCCGTGGGAGAATGTCATCACGAAGCCTGCCAGCAGGACGATGAAGATGCTGTATCGTCGAGCCTTCCACATCATCACTACGCCCAGGACCAGCGCCGCCATGGGGACGTGGTAGAGTCCCAGCAGGGCAGTGCTCCGCCCGAGCATGGCCAGCGGTGCGACGAAGCCGACGAGATCCGCGAGGCGAACCTCCGCGTGGAGCGGGGCCGCGAACAACCGCTGTCCCGCGGACAAGTGCGAGAACAGGACGATCGCGACGAAGGGCGCCAGCAGCAGAGGGAGGCCGAGCGCCTTGCCGAACCTCCGTCCCAGGATCGTCGCGGGGACGAACAGCCAGGGGACGCCTCCGGCCAGCAGGCCCGCGCTGGGATGCACGCGGGTCAGGCCCAGGAAGAAGGGTCCGAAGCCATAGACCAGTCCCGCCAGCAGCGCGCCGGTGAATCCGCCCACCCAGCGGCGGCTCAACGCATAGACGCCCAGGGCGCCGACGCAGGAGTTCACCGGGATGAGCCATTGCCAATCTGTGAACGTCGCGAATCGCGGCTGGTACAGGTAGACCGCCAAGGCGACGTACAGGGCGGCCGCGATGAGATGCCGGACTATGGTGCGCGGGGCTGAGTTCATTCCTGGGAGCGGCTCCAACCCTCAGAAGAGAAGCACGAATATCGAAATCCGAAATTCGAAACAAACTCAAAGCGCCGAAATCCCAATGACCGAAACGCTGCCGCCCATTGGATGGTCCGTTTGGGATTTTGGGTTTTGGTCATTCGTGCTTGTTTCGGATTTCGGAATTCGAGTTTCGGATTTCCAGCGGAGCGGGCGTCAATTCCTGAGCACGACCTTTCCGGTTCCTTCTGTAATGTGGCCGATGTTGTAGACCTTCTCGCCTGCGCTGATGAGCAGTCGGGCGGCGGCGTCCGCGAAGTCCTCCGCGACGATCACGACGTAGCCGATACCCATGTTGAACACGTCGAACATCTCTTTCTCCTCGACGGGCCCGGTCTTCTGGAGGAAGTCGATGATCTTCGGTCGCGGCCAGCTCGACTTCTTGATCACGGCGTTGCAGTCTGTTGGCAGGATGCGAGGGATGTTGCCGGGCAATCCCGCGCCGGTGATGTGCGCCATCGCATGGACGACCCGCTTGACCTTGTACTTGTTCAGCAGCTTGAGGATCGGGCGGACGTAGATCCGGGTCGGCGCCAGCAGGGCCTCGCCCAGCGTGAGTCCATTGAGTTCGTCGATGGTGTCCGTCACCTTCAGCTTGGCCCGTTTGAAGCAGATGTTTCGGGCGAGGGCGTACCCGTTGCTGTGCAGGCCGGAAGAGCCCAGGCCCAGGACGACGTCGCCCGGCCGGACGTGCTTGCCCGTGATGATCTTGTTCTTCTCGACGACGCCGACCGCGAAGCCTGCCATATCGAAGTCGCCCTTGCGGTAGGTGTCGGGCATTTCCGCGGTCTCGCCGCCCAGGAGGGCGCAATCCGCCTGACGGCAGCCGGCGGCGACGCCTTTGACCATCTGGGCCACCAGAGCGGGTTCCAGCTTGTGCAGCGCCACGTAGTCGAGAAAGAACAGCGGCTCGGCGCCCATGACGAGCATGTCGTTGACGCTCATCGCGACCAGGTCGATGCCGACGGTGTCGAACTTCCTGGCCTTGGCGGCCACCTGGACCTTGCTGCCGACGCCGTCGGTGCAGGCGACGAGGATGGGATTGCGGTAGTTCTTCTTGAAGAGCTTCTCGTCGTAGTCCAGGCGGAACAGGCCTGCGAAGCCCCAGGGGACGTTGATGACCCGCGGCCCGTACGTGCTGGCCAAGTGCGACTGGATGCTGTCGACCATCACGTCGTTGGCGTCGATGTCGACGCCGGACTGTGCGTAACTGACGTACTTACTCATTGACCCTCGGCGGTTCCTCGAACATGTAGAGTTGGTATCGTTCCATGGAGAACTTGTTCATCTTGACATCGACCGGAATGGGGTACTTGCCGCTCCAACAGGCGGTGCAGTAGTGATTCGCGGGCAACGCCGCACAGGAGAGCATTCCCTCGATAGACAGATAGCCCACGCTGTCCACCTCGAGGAAGTCCTTGATGTCTTCGAGGGTCCGCCCGTTGGCGAGCAGTTCCTCCTTCGTCGGGAAGTCCACCCCGTAGTAGCAGGGGTAGCGGATGGGCGGGCAACTGGCCATCATGTGGATCTCCCTCGCGCCGGCCTTGCGGAGGGCCCGGACCTTGCCGCGAGTGGTGGTGCCGCGAACGATCGAATCGTCCACGACGACGATCCGCTTGTCGCGGACCACGTCCGGAATGATTGCCAGCTTCAGCTTCACCTCCAACTCGCGAAGCTTCTGGTTGGGCGAGATGAACGTCCGCCCCACGTAGTGGCTTCGGACCATGCCCATGTCGAAGGGGATTCCGCTCTCGGCGGCGTACCCGATGGCGGCGGAGGTCCCACTGTCAGGGATGGGGATGACCACATCCGCCTCGACCGGATGCTCCTTGGCCAGTTGTCGGCCCAGCTTCTTGCGGAGTTCGTGGACGTTCTCACCGAAGATGTGTGAATTCTGCTTGGAGAAGTAGACGTGCTCGAAGATGCAGTGGGCGGGCGCAATGTCGCCGCGCTTGACGAAGAACCGGCTGTGCAGCCCGTTCTTGTCGAGGCGAACGATTTCGCCCGGCTCGACTTCGCGGATGAACTTGGCTCCGATGACGTCGATGGCGCAGCTCTCGCTGGCGACGACGTAGGCTCCGGCGTCGGTCCGCCCGATGCACAAGGGCCGGATTCCGAACGGGTCCCGTGCGGCTTCGATGTGGTCGGAGAACAGGAAGATCAGCGAGTACGAGCCCTGCAGGTGGTTCAGAACGTGGCCCAGCGGGTCCGGCTTGTTCTGGTGCGTGGGCTTGGCCATGAGGTGGATGATGATCTCCGTGTCGCTGGTGGACTTGAAGATGCTGCCGTAGGCCTCGTACTCGTCGCGGAGCAGTCCGGCGTTGATCAGGTTGCCGTTGTGGGCCAGTGCGACCTGCCCCCGCGAATACTCGGCCAGCAACGGCTGGCTGTTCTCCGCGCAGGACGATCCGCTCGTGGAATATCGGACGTGCCCGATGGCGACGGGGTTTCTCAGCGTCTCCAGCGTGTCCGACCCGCTGCGGAAGACCCGCATGACGGTCCCCATGCCCTTGTAGCATTGGATGTAGTCCCCGTTGCTGGAGGCGATTCCTGCGGATTCCTGCCCCCGATGCTGCAACGCGTGCAGACCGAAGTAGGTCTTCTGCACGGCATCCGGATCCCCGAAGATGCCGAACAACCCGCATTCTTCTTTTTTCTCTGCAAAGACCTCGTACCCGTCACACTCCGAAACTGGCTCAGGCATGGTTCTCACACTGACCGCTAACCAAGAGTAACCTTTACGAATCGCCCAACCCCCCTCGTCGAACCGACAGTGTACCGACTGGGCGACCACAAGTCAACTGCCGACCGTGTGATCCGATTCGATGTTGATCACTTTCCGTTGCAGAGCATCTCGCAATGTGATATCCTACGTAATCATCGAGGTTTTGCTCTGTCCCAGGTGAATTGGAGGAAGGACGTGCGGAGGAACGGGCGGCATGTCGGATTTGAACGTCCTTCGATCGGGGTCGGGTGATTTCCCCTGTGCGCGTGGACACAGGAAGCGTTTTGGAACGATCACGACTTCTTTTGGAAGGAGGCATCTCATGCGCAAGACAGGAGTCTGTCTGGCGAAGTAGAGATCACACGTCGTCCAAGATGGCGGAATGTCTATTCTTCGAGAGGTGGAGCAATGCGCACGAAAACTGTATTGGCGTGTATCTGTCTCATGTCATGTGCCCTGACGGGGATCGCAAGGGCTCAGACTCTTGTCGGTTGCTGGAACTTCGACGGGAACATGAACGACTCGACCGGCAAGAATAACGGCGTCTTCATTGGCGGCGAGCCCACCTACGTCGCGGGCAAGTTGGGTCAGGCCATTTCTTTCGATGGCGTCGACGACTACGTGAGGATTCCCTCGACTACAAATCCCTCGGCCTACTCGATTGCGGTGTGGGTGAGGCCCTCTTTGACGGATGCGGCCGGCATCGTGACGCGGACGGACGCGGCGGGGCCGACCACCGACTGGTCCCACCAGTTGCGAATCCAGAACGGCGTATTCCACCATTACCTGTGGGTCGGTTCGGAGCGGAACGTGCCGGGCACGACTGTCGTGTCGCCGGATACATGGTATCACGTCGTCATCGTGGCCATGAACAACGGACCGATGCAACTCTATGTCAATGGGGAGGAAGACGCCGAATCGATCAGCACTGCCGGCACCCTGTGGGCCGGCGGCGACCGGATCCACGTCGGCTCCAATTCCGGGCATGGCATGGGCTGGTTCAAGGGGCTGGCGGATGACCTGTACATCTGCAACCGGGAGTTGACCGCCGTCCAGGTCAGCGGTCTGTTCAACGGAACGACCCCCACCTTTGCGAAGGCCGAGAACCCGAACCCCGCCGACGGGGCGGTCGGTGTAACGACGGGCCTTCTGCAATGGACCAAGGGCGAAGGCGCCGCGAAACATGACGTCTATCTCGGGATCAGCCCCGATCTGACCGAGGCTGATCGTGTTGCGTCCGGCTCCAAGAACGTCTTCTACTACCATGTCGCGGGCCTGGTCGCCGGCGCGACCTACTACTGGCGCGTCGATGAGATCGAAGCGAATGGGACG
>Ga0209200_1000111_pt1 | contig 92526 bp, 66 predicted proteins | sample AD_UKC033_MetaG_FD_184406 | JGI IMG/M metagenome (GOLD analysis project Ga0209200, IMG submission 184406) | Active sludge microbial communities of municipal wastewater-treating anaerobic digesters from USA - AD_UKC033_MetaG (SPAdes) (version 2) | ecosystem: Engineered > Bioreactor > Anaerobic >...
CCACAAGACCGTCTCTTCTCCGTCCTTTCGAGCCATGTACAAGGGGAGTACATCGGAAGCCCGGCAGGAGTACATGGAAAATAAGCATGAGTCCCCTTTGAGCCTCCTTTGTACCCCCGTTGTACACAGCCTAATGGGAGCGTTAGGCTGGCTGGGGCGGGTGGGGCGGGTTTGGGCGCGGGCCTGAGCCGGAATGGAGGAATGGACGAGTCGCGGATGATGTAAAAGGATGTTCCAAGGCGGGAGGGAGTGGACGCGAACGTTCGGCAAAGCCGGAACGGGCGGCGGGGTGTTGTCGTGCGCCGTGGTTCTTCGGTGGGATGGGGCCAAGACTGGCGGGGGCATTTCCCCTCCCGGGCGGGGGTTGCCGAAAGGTGACTGCTTGCGTTGCCCCCATCGCAGGCGGCGTATTCGCCCGGTTGGGATGAGGCTGGTTGAAGATTTATTCCCAGGCTATGCGCGCCGAGTGAATGATTGACGGGATGGGTTCAGGAACCTGTTCAAGGGCGTTGGTTGTGTGGATCAGGAACCGGGGCAGTTGGGGCGGCGGGTTGGGAAATATCGTTTCTCCCTCATCTCCCGAAACCCAGGCGCTGCTAACAAGGGGCTCTGCCTGGCCTGGCGCAAGAACGCAGATTGAGCTAGGCATCCGCCTGGGGATTTGCTAGCTTGGGGTTGCTTAAATCTCCGGGCCATAACAGACAGCAGGATTTGGCGCCCGGCAGAGGCAGGCCGTGGAATGATTGTTAATTATGACCGAAATTAGACTGAAGAAAGGCGAACCGGTAGAAAAAGCCATTCGCCGGCTTAAGAAGAAACTGGACCGCGAGCAGACGTTGCAGCAGTTCCGGATGCGTCGGCGTTTTGAAAAGCCCAGCGCCAAGAGGCGCCGCAAGGAAAAGGCGGCCCGGTTCGCGGCGATGCTGAAGGCCAGATATGCTGATGAGTGAGCCGGGGGGCTCCGCTTTCGGAGGAGGCCGCCGCCGCTCGCGGCCGCCGGGCGGCAAAAACGCGCGCAACAGCAAGGGGCGCAAAGGCCGGGGCAGCCGCAAACGCAAACACGAGCCCTTGCTGCCGCAACCGGTGATTCAGGCCTCGGGCGCCGTGCGGTGCAAGCTTTGCGGTCATCCGGTTGATCCCAAGCGGCTGCATTTTCACATGGTCAGGTTTCACGGCGCCGCGCTTCGTCCTCCGCCCCCTTAAGCCTCCCACCGCTCCGGCGGGAGCAATCGGCAACCAATCCTGCCTGGCGCATAACCCGCCGCCCAACCGGCGCGGGCCTGGCTGATCCGCCGGTTCGAACAGGCGCCCCGTTCCCGGATTGCCGGTTCGCCGGGGCCGCGGGGCCCGCGGACGGCGGCAATCTCCTCAGGTCTCCAACACGGCGGCTTCCGCCTCCTGAAGCGCCGCGCGTTTCTTATCCTGCCGTTCCCAGTACCAGGCCACCCAGATGCAAACCTCGAACAGCGCCTGCAAGGGCACAAACATGATGACCTGGGTGATCACTTCGGGCGTGGTCAGGACCGCGCCCAGAAAGAGATTGACGACGATCATATAGCGGCGCGCCTTGGACAGGATCGCATAATTGAGAACCCCGATCTTGACCAGCGTGAGAATGACCACCGGCATCTCGAACCCCAGTCCCATGCCCAGCATGAACTTGCAGACAAAGCTGATATAATCGTCGGCCCGCCATTGGAACGCGGAGAAGCCGAGCCATTGCGAGTATTTCTGCGAGGCGGCCAGCGCCAGGGGCATGAGAAAGAAATAACAAAACGCCACGCCCACGAGAAACAGGCCCAGGCCGCAGGTCAGCCCGCGATAGACGTATTTCCGCTCCTTCATCTTGAGGGCCGGAAAGACAAACGCGGCGACAAAGTAAAAGATGAACGGCGAGGCCAGCACTATGCCGCCGTAGAGGGCTACCTGGAAGGCCACAAAGAACCCGCTCGCCGGGCTGAGATTGATCAGGTCAACGTGGATGCTCTGCGCCCGCTCGGTCAGCGCGGGATGGTCGTCAACCTGCCACGTGAGCACCTGGTTGGTGCCCAGAAGGGCCGGGGTAATCCGGACCGCGACGGAGCGGTTGGTGCCCAGGGCCAGCGCGCTCTGCTGCTCCGGGCTGAGCGGGAACGCCCCCAACCGATTCGTGCCAAAGAAGACCGTCACCACCTGGCTGCCGCCCGAATGAGGAGCGCGGGTTTTGGTGAGCGGATATTTGAGGATGGAAACAACGTAATTGCCGGCAATCAGGCAAAGCAGAATGCCCACGCCCAGGGCGACGACGCTTTTGATGAGCACCCACCGCAGGTCTTCGAGGTGCTCCAGGAAAGATTTTACCGGGCCGCCTTCCTCTTCCTCGGGGGTATCAAGGCGTTCCGCCTCGGGGTCTTCCGCCATAGCTGGAACCGTTCAGCGACTCAGGCCTGGGTGCCAGACGTGGAAGAGGGGGTGGTGGACGGTGAGGACTCGGGCGGCGACGGCGGCGTGGTGCTGGCGGGCAGGCGGGTGGGGGGCGGCGGCGAGGTATCGTCCATTGCGTTGGAAATCTCGTCCGTGACCTCGCGGGTCGCTTTCTTGAATTCCCGGATGCCCGTGCCCAGCCCCTTGGCCAGTTCCGGCAGCCTTTTGGCCCCGAATAATATGAGCACAACGGCCAGGATCAGGACAATTTCCCAGCCGCCGAGCATTCCTGCAAACATCACATTCATATCTTAGCAAACAGTGCTTAAGTAGCCTAACCTTGCCCCGAACAATAGTAAAGCGGCAAACGCCCCCCACCCGCGCCCCCCCCACAGCCGCCGCTGGCAGCGGCGCAGGCCCGCCCGCGCCCGCCGCGCGGGTTCAGCGCACTCCGGTTCGCCGGCACCGCGGTCCCGTTGCCCGCTTAGTGGCCCGGCGCGGTCAGGACAATAAACTCATCCCGCCGGTTCAACCGCCAGGCCGCTTCGTTGTGCCCCGGATCCGCCGGCCGGTCTTTGCCGTAGCTGATGGTATCAATACGCGTCGGCGTTATGCCCAGGCGGACAAGCTCCTCGCGCACTGCCAGGGCGCGGCGCTCGCCCAGGGCGTGATTGTATTCTTCCGTGCCGCGCTCGTCGCAGTTGCCCTCCACGCGCACGGCCTTGACCGCGTTGGCCTTCAGATAGTCCGCCACCGCGCTGATCTTGGATTTCTCGCTGCTCCGGATGGCCGAGCTGTCAAAGTCGAAATAGACCGTCTCGGTCTTGAGGGTTTGCGCATCTTCCAGCCAGCCTTGATGGCTGCCCGCGTCACCAAAAGGAATGCCCTCGCCGGGCAGGCCAGAGACTCCTTCCCCGGTCCTGAGACGGTCGCCATCTTTCAGGCCGCCCAGGGAAGCATCGCCGATCTTGCCGGCCTTGGATCCTGGCAGCGCGGTGGTGTTGACGGGCTTCTTGCGGCAGCCGGAGGCGGCCATCGTGAGCACCAAGCCGATTACCAATAAACTTACAAACTTGTTCCGTTTCATCTTTTCCTGTCTTTTATGCGGGCTTATTTAGCCCAACTGGGTTGTGATTGCGAGCCTATTCCCGAAATTCGGGAAACATCTTTAACTTGTTTTGTCGGCACGTCAAGCAGGGAGAGTACGTAATTCCCTCCCCCCCGCCGACGGCAAAAGGCCAGCGTCCGGGAGTTCGGCGCCCACGAAGGGTCTTCGCCCTCCACCAACGACACGGCGGTGCCGCCCCCCGCCGGCACGACACAGATCTGGAAGCCGGACCGGTATTGCGCCGTGAACGCAATCCACTGGCCGTCCGGCGACCAATCCGGCTCCGTCGGGCTGGGCATCCCGCTGGTGCCCAGCGGCTGCATCGTTCCTCCCGCGGGGGAGATTTTGCACAGCGTTCGGCGCTCTCTTTCCTTGGCCGCGAAACAGATCCATTTGCCATCCGGCGACCAGCACGGCGACGACTCATCCTGCGCCGAACGGGTCAACCGTTTGGGCTCGCCGCCGCTGGCGCTGCCCACGTATAAATCCACCCAGCCGTCCTTGCTCAAGATCATCGCCACCTGGCTGCCGCCGGGCGAGGCCGCCGGGCTCAAGTTCGACCCGCCATACCGGGCAAACACCCGGCGCGCACCGGTGGACAGATCGTGATAGAAGATGTCCGCGTGATTGAACTGGTAGGAGACGTAGTACAGCGCCAGATGCCCCGGCACCCAACAGGGGGCCGACACCAGCGAGCCGTCCTTCGTCACCGCCTGGGCGTTCTGCCCGTCGAAGTCGGCAATATAGACCTCGCTGCGCGAACCGTTTTCGGCCTTGAAGGCGATCTTGGTTTGCGCGATGCCTTTGCGCCCCAGCGCCTGCACGAAATCATCCGCAAACGCATGCACCTGCCGCCGCAACGAGCCGCCGGAATAAACCTTGGCAACGAGCGTGCTTTTGTTGTGGGGGTCCGTCGCCCGGGCCTGCAAATTGCCGTTGTTGCTGCCCGTAATCAAGTATTGCGCCGCCTCCGCGTTGGTGAAGGCAAAGCCCTGGACATACAGATCGAACTGCAACGTCGCGGCCGCTTCGCCGGTGAGCCCGCTCACCGCCACCCAGATGGGCCTGGTATTGCCGGGCTCAAATAAGCCGGTGATCGGCGGCAGCACCTCCTGCCCCAGGACGCTGACGGCGGCCAACAGGACGGGAAAAAGAGAATGAGTAAGAGCGCGTTTCATGCCGTGCCTCGCTTTGATTTCATAATGAATGGGATCGTATAGGTGCGTTGTTTATCTTTGGCGCCCTCGGGAAAGGGGCGTTCAACACTGTTGACCCGGTCCAGCGTCCGCTGCACCGAGGCGTCCACGGCGGCATCGCCGGAGCGCTTGACAATGCGTTTGGCAATGACCGTTCCGTCGCGGGCGATCGTCACACTGACTTCGACGGTGGCATTTTCCAGCGAGGCATCCTGCGGCCGCACCCAGGCGCGATCAAAGTAACTCCAGACCCAGGAAGTATAACTGGCATAGGAGGGGCCGCTGCCGGAGCCAAAACCTTCTTCCACGGCGGTGGCGGCGCCCGTGCCGGAGCGGATATTGCTCGCCGCGCGGCCCAATTGGTTTGCCAGCCGCTGCCGGGCTTCCTGCCATTGGCGTTCCTGGCCGTCATCACTGGCGGGGGCCTTGGCGGCGTTCTTCGCCGGTGATTTCCTGACCACCGGAACCAGGCTGACCTCGGGCTTCCTGCGCGCGGGTTCCTTGCTCACTTCCAACGACTCTCCCTCGTTCCGGGGAGGCGCGACTTCTTCCCGGGGGGGTTGCGCCGGGGACGGACGCGGGGCCGGGGGCGGGGGCGGCGCGGGCGGCGGCGGCGCGGGGGTCGGCGCCGGAGGAAGCCGGCCGGGAGAACCGCCCGGACTCGCAAAAGGTTCGTCAATCAGGATGTCCGGAAAGAAGGTGATCGGCTGCACGTCGCTCGTCCGGGACTTGGACGAGACGAACGCCGGGCCGACCAGCAAGACCAGCACCAGCAGGCCATGCAGGCAGCTTGACGCGGCCAAACACTTTTTATGCAGACGGCTCATCGGCGCTCCGGCGGTTGGGTCCGTAATGAATACCGCGTGATTCCATTCTGCTGACAACCGCTAATCAACGCGGCCAATTCCCGGGTCCGGCTGTTTTCGTCGGCCCGGATATAAACCACCAGGTTGGGGTTGAGCCGAAAATCGGCGACCAACTCCCGGATCAACTGGTCCAGCCTGACCGGACGTCCCTTCAAAGCATAAACCCCTTGCGCGGTGATTTCCACCGTCCGCACGTCTTCCTTCCGCACCGTCTTATCGGCCTGGCCCTCGGTCTTGGGCAGCTTCAACTCCAGCCCCTTCTCCAGCAGCGGCGTGGTGATGACGAAAATGATCAGCAGCACGAACGCCAGATCCAGCAGCGGCGTGATGTTGATCTCGCTGAGCGTCACCAGCGAACTGCGTTGCGAAAAGCGGCGCATGGTCGGGCCTCGTCTGCCTAATCCTCCTCCGCCAGGTACTCCCGCTCCATCTTCGACACCAGCTCCTGCGCGAAATTATCCAGTTCAACGGTAAACACGCGCAAATTATGCACCAGCCAGTTGTAGGCAAACATGGAGGGAATCGCCACCAGCAACCCGGCCACGGTGGTGATCAACGCCGCCGCCACCCCCGGCGCCATAGCCGCCATCGTCGCCACGCCCTGCTGCGCGATATGGCCAAACGTGCTCATAACGCCCCACACCGTGCCCAGCAGCCCCAGGAAAGGCGCGCCGCTCACCGCAATCGCCAGCAGAATCAACCCCATCTCGAGCTTGAGCGATTCCTGCGCCACCGCATTCTCCAGCGTGCGTTTGACGTGTTCCATGCCTTTGAGCGAAACGTATTGCTTGCGGCCGTTGCCGTCGGGATTCTTCAGCCGCGCATCCAACTCCAGGCTGCCCGCCTGATACACCGTAAAGAGCGGGCACCCCTCCGCCTGCACCCGGCGGTCGAAGAGATCAAGAACGTTCTTCTGGGTGCGGTATTCGGCGTTGAAATACTGGTTGAGCTTTTTGGCCCGGCGCATCTGCACGACCTTGGCAATCATGACCGACCAGGAAATGATAGACAGAACGAGGAGGCAATAAATAACGCCCTTGCCTTCGGGTGTGGCCTGCCGCCACACATAAAGCAATTCCATCTCATTCGCCCTGACACCCGCTGCCGCTAAAAAAATGGGTACATTCATTCCGACACGATCAGTCCGTAACTCCGCGCATTTGGTCGTGAGGAATAGAATCGCCCAAGCGGAACTCGTTCAAAAAACAACCATCCAGCCCCGAAAACCAAGCCCACGAGCCTTACTCTTACCAGGATTTGTAAACGATGCAACCACAAAATCTGCCCCTATACTACCCCCCCTCCGCGGCTTGTCCAGACCCCAGTTCCAAGCGGTGTGGCTTTGGCCTTGGCCGGAATGTTTCCGTTGGATAGTCGTTAAACTCCGAACACCTTCCGCCCGTAAAATCAGCGATTTATGCTTACAAGGAGGGATGGAATGGAGATAGAGCCTGAATCGTTCCGGCTTAAACTCCTTCCGCGCGGGTTTTGCTGCAGCCGGCCACAGGCGTGGCTTACTCGAGCCGCTTACGAGCCGGACGAACAGAATAAATGGCGCGTTCTTCGGCAAGCACACATACGTTCTCGCCGACGGTGGCTTTCTCAAAAATCAGCCGTGCCGGGGCAAACAAATCCGTGTTCTCTGCTTTCAAATACCGGGCGGCCAGGCGGCAGTATTCGGGCTCGATTTCAACGCCAATGCTGTTGCGGCGGGTTCTGAGCGCGGCAACCATCGTGGTGCCGGAGCCGGTGAACGGATCAAGAACCGTATCGCCCGTAAACGAAAACATCCGGACGAGGCGCGTGGCCAGTTCCAGCGGAAACGGCGCGGGGTGGTGCTGCGTCGAAGCGCCGGGGATATTCCAGATTTGCTGGAACCACTCATCAAATTCCCGCTTGCTGAGGCGGCTCGCCTCACGCTGATGGTGGGTAGGCTGCCGATATCCGCCCGGCTTGCGCTGCATCAAAATAAACTCCATGTCGTTCTTGATGATTGCGTTCGGCTCATAGGGCTTGCCGAGAAACTTGCTACTCTTATTGGCCTCGAAAGCCGCGTTGGAAATCTTATGCCAAATGATGGGATTCAAATTGTCGAAGCCGAGACGGCGGCAGAGAACACAGATATCCGCATGCAGCGGAAAAACCAGATGTCGCCCAAAGCTCCGACGAGCCACGCAAACGTCGCCAACCACGCACACGAGGCGGCCGCCAGGAACCAGAACACGATAAACCTGCCGCCAGACTTTGGCCAACTCGCCGAGAAACTGTTCATAGTCCCGAAGATGCCCGAGTTGGTCTGGATTCTCCTGATAGCGCTTCAGATTCCAGTAGGGCGGCGAAGTCACCACCAGATGCACCGAGTCATCCGGCAGGAATGCAAGATCGCGGGCGTCGCCGTTAATAAGTCTATGAAGGGTTGGCTCCACAAGATCAGATCTCGGCGCTAAGGTGGGCGGTCAACACTCTCACGAAGCGCTCTAATGAAAGGTCAGAAGCGGGGGTATCAAAACCACCGCGCAGACCATCCTCCGCGACGGAGGTAAGAAAGGCGGCAGCAGTATAGTGCCGTTCAAGCACCAACTTGCGGCAGAACAGTTCATAGCGCCGCAAATACGACGCGCCCCGAAACTCCGGCAGCACCTCAAAATGAGGTTCCTGCACCATCACCGGTCGTTTTGACGCCTCACATTCTTCCAGCATGAAGAAGTAACCAATGAACGGCTGGCTGCTATTGAGGAAGGCTCGTTCGCGAAAAGCCGTCCACAGGTCTAGAGCGCTCCCCAGCGCCTCCTCAGCGCGGTTATTGAAATTGTTGCCGATGGATGGGCCGGTCTGAGACTTGGCCTCAATGGCGGCAATGAGCTTGCGTCCCTTAACAACCAATAAATCCCACTCTTTTGTAGGGCGAAAAAAACCCGGCAGCTCGACTGCCCGTTTGCGGAAAATAAACTCAGATGGAATACCGGCATCTGTAATCAGCTCGCTGAACAGGTCAATAAATCCGTCCATCTGTGCTCCACCCGTCACGGCGCTGCGCAGGCCCTGATCAACCTTGCCTGCATCAACCTGTCGGCGGCGTTGGCTGCGGCGGGTCCGCCAATAATACGCAACCGCCTGCTGCACTCTGGCATTCAATTCTCGTAGCGCGCGGCTCGATGACATGTAAGCGTTAGTATAGCGAATGCTGGCTATACTTCCAGCCCTTCGCGGAGCAGTGAATTTGCGCCCGAAAATGAGAACTGTTCCCGGCCAGACAAGAAGCGGAACGCGACAGTGCGAAGCACTGCCGGGCAAAGAACAACCGAGACGACCGCCACACGCCAGTGGAACGGGTGGAAAGCAGAGCTGCTGCCCGACGGGAAACGCCGGGGCGAATCAGCGCGGAGGCGCGGGCGGCGACGACGGCGACCCGGTCAGGTAAATGAGCCAGCCACGCCTGGGTTCGACGGGGATCGGTTCGTCCGAACGCCATTCGCGCGCGGGCTGAAAATCGGGTATCTCCGGCGCGACGAGGCGGGCCCGGGCGGCGTCCAATCCGAGCGCCGGCCAGTCCCATTGCAGGCGCACATCGGTCTGGTCCGGCGCCCAACTGGCCAGCGCGATGAGCGTCTTGCCCGGCTTGACATAGGCCGTCGCCAGCACGTCGGCGCGGCCAGTGCGAACGGGGCAGCCCTCATCCCACCACCCGATCATGCGCGCGGCCCCGATGTCAAAATCGTCCCACACCCGCCACACCCGGCGCGGGTCGGACTTCGGCCAGGGCAGCCGGGCGGTCATGCCGAAGAGCATGCCGCGCCAGGGATTGCCGCCGCCCTCGAGCATGTCTCCCATCAACCCAAAGGGAATGCCGCTGCACTCGACGAGCCATTGCTCCGGCGGCATCGCGTCGTATTGGAAGCCCTCGCCGAACCAAAGCCGGTCCACGTAGGGAAAGAACTCCGCGTACTGATTGGCCGGGCCCATGGAGAAGAGCGTATTGGAATGCAGGTCTATGAGTCCCCCGGGCCGGGCGCGGTCGAGCACCTTGCGCAGGCGCTTGAGAATGGCGCGGTCGTAGGCGACGTCGTCCAGGTAGAGGCCGTCAATCGGCACGTGGCGCACGAGCCAGTTGAGTCCCTCGACGTAGAAATTATACCAGCGCGACGCGCCACGCGTGAGAATGGCGGCGTCCACCTCGCCCCCCTCCACCATGGTGTACCAGGCGGTGGTGTAGTTGGCGCCCAAATGCTCGCGCAGCCACGGATACCCGCCGCCCGGCCCGCCGGCGAGCACTTCGTCGCCCAGGCTGCGCAAGGCCCATAACTCGGGCAGGTGAGACGTCAACTCGCGGACGGTGTAGTAAATCTTCACCTTGCGGCCCGCCGCCTGGTTCGTGCGGCAGAACGCGCGCAGCTTATCCACGGCGAGGAAGGGATAGTTGATGAATGGATTGGGCGTGGTGGCGTGGTGGACGTTGATGACGTTAATCCCCTCGGGAGCCGGGGCCGTGCTGTGCCAATAGCGCTCGCGGAAATGAGTGGCGGGGTCGAGCCGCTTTACGGGTGTCACGAGCAGGGCAAAATCGAAAACACGCTGCTCGCCCGCCTTCAGTTCCAAGGGGCCGGTAAAGATTTGAACCCGAACCTCGCCTTGCGGCCCGTTCGTGAGAGTGACGCCGCCTGAGCCGCCGTTGAACCAGCTCGGCGGCGGCTTGGGATGATAGAGGTTTTGCATCGGCCCCTCGTAGCTGCTGCCGAGCAGCTTGACGTGCAGGCCGGCTTGGGCGTTGCCGATCCAAAAACTGTTGTAGGGTCCCGTCCAGCGCCAGGTATAGCTGGCCGGTGTTTTGCGCGCGGACAGGCCGAGGCCCATGAAGTAAGTGGCCACCTCGGGGCGGAGAGGCAACTCCAGGCGCAGGTCTTCGCAAGCCACCGCAGCCCCCGCGCCGTCGGCGGCCACCACCAGGCGGCCTTTGAGGGTCGTATCGGCTTCAACCGTCGCTTCATGCCGCACAGACAGGCCCTTCGCGGCGCCGTCGCATCGAACCACCGCATCCGCAATCCAACGAATAGCCCGCTCGCCATTCACCGTGGCCTGGGCAAAACTGTGAGTTATGGCATCGGCTGCGGCCGAAACCGATAACGGCCGGTTTTGAACAACCGTCAGCCGGACCGGCGCGGCCAAAAGCTCCTGCGAACCCGCGCGGATGGATGCCGGCAGCAACTGTTCTTTCTGGAACGCGATGGCGCCCAGGGCCGTGCGGGCGGTTAAGTCCCTTGCCGGACTGGCCCGCCATACAGCATCGTGGCGGTCCGGCCAGCGGGTCGCGGCCAGCGTTGAATCCAGCCAGCGCAACCGGGCCAGCCGCCATAAATCGCCGTCCCCGCGGTCAGCCAGTTCCTCTGGCAATACTTTGAGGGTTAGCGAGACCGCCACCGGCGGGGCCTGCCGGGTGCGGATTATCATCCGCGCGCGGTGTTCGCCCGGCCGGGCCTTGCGCGGCACGTCCACCCCGATCCAAAGCGCCTGCACCTTGCCTGGCGGAACCTCGATCTGCCGGTGGAAGGGCTGGCCGTCCCAGTTCGTGCCGCCCGTGTTGAAGCAGCGCAGCCAGCCGGCCATCCCGCCCTCGAACGCCACCTCCAGCTCCGTCAGGTTCGTCCGGGCGGCCCAGACGCCAATCTGAAAGACGTAGAACTCATTCCGCTGCGCCTCGCCATGGAATTTCGTCCCCGGCCCGGCTTTCACCCACCGCAACGGCAGTTCCTCCGTCATCCGAATGGGGAACCGCCGATCCTCGGGAAACAGCAGATACGGCGCCGGATTGCGCGCAAGCAACTCCTGCGTTTCTGCCGGCGTGGCGACCACTTCCATCGGGTAGAAGCTGTCGAATTCCTTCCGCGCCTCCAACCGGACAACGGCGGCCTGCGGAAGCGCGCCGAAGTCTTGCGGCAGCCGCGCCTTCCACTCCGGCGCGGCGGTGTCCTGCGGCGGGAGGTAATCGTGGTTGTAGTTGCCCCACTCCGGCTGCGGCTGAAACGGCAGGTAATAAATGAAATACTCGCCCGGCGCGGTTGGCGGCTGGAACGCCAGCACGCCCTCGAATCGGTCAAGACGCCCGCGCGCCACGTTGGCAATGCGCTGGCGGGTTGCGCTGTCCACCACAATGATTTGCTTGCGCTCGGGATCCCGGTCGCGCCGCCGCCAGGGAATCTTCACCACCACCGCGTCAGCCGGCTGCGCAACGCGCACCACCGCGCGATGGTTCCCCAGCCCCTCCTCCCAGGGCTCCGGCGCCACGCCATAATGCGCTTCGTCCAGGGCAAGCGCGGTCCCCGGAAGCAGCAAGACAGCGGCGGCCAGCCAGGCGAACGCAAGAAGAACGCGGCGGGGCCGGCTCCTGAGTCGGCGGGAAACGCGGGCACTCCCCGCGCGGCAAACGGTCCTCAATCCCCTGTAAATGTCCCGGAACGAGGGCGGATGATTTTCCCCGGCAAACTGGCAGTGGCCGACAGCCTCAGTTTTCATGGGCCAAGTTTAGCCCTAGAGCCAGGCGGTTAAAAGAGCCGATTTGCCGGTTTTTAGGCTTGCGCCGCCGCCGAAGGTAAAATCTGCTTTGCGGAACATTGGCCGGCATCCGGCCATTTTAAGCGCACATGCCGATTGCCCGATTCTTTCGCCGCAAGTCGCTGGACCAATTGGTCGGCGAAACGGTTGTTCCGCAGCACCAGCTCAAACGCGTGTTGGGGCCGATCCAGCTCACCGCGATGGGGGTGGGCGCGGCGGTGGGCGCGGGGATTTTCTCCAGCATTGGCACCGCGGTGGCTGGCGGGGCGGAGCATGTCGGCGCCGGGCCGGCAATCGTAGTGTCATTTCTGCTGGTGGCGGCGGCCTGCGCGCTGGCGGGCTTCTGCTACGCCGAATTCGCGGCCATGGTGCCGACGTCGGGATCGGCCTATACTTACGCCTATGCGACCCTGGGCGAACTGGTGGCCTGGGTCATCGGCTGGGACCTGATCCTGGAATACGCGGTGGGAAATGTGGCCGTGGCCATTTCCTGGTCGGGTTATTTCCAGCAATTGCTGCGCGGGTTGAACCTGGACTGGCCCGGCTGGCTGGGGGTGGATTACCGCACCGCGCTGCAAGCGGCGCGCCAGGCCGCGGAATTATCGGCGGCGCAGGCGGATTTGAGCGCGCTGGCGCCGGACGTGCAGTTTGCCGCCGCGGCATGGGCCGCCGCGCCGCAGGTGGCCGGGTTGCACCTGGTCTTCAACCTGCCGGCCTTCCTGATCGTGATGCTGCTAACCGCCATCCTGGTGCTGGGCATTCGCGAAAGCGCGTGGTTTAACGCCGTCATGGTCGCCGTCAAGCTGCTGATCATTTTCTTCTTCCTGCTGGTGGGGGCGTTCTATGTGCAGCCGGCCAACTGGACGCCCTTTGCCCCGCATGGGTTCCGGGGCATCTCCATGGGCGCGGCCATCATCTTTTTCGCCTATATCGGGTTCGATGCGGTCTCGACGGTCGCCGAGGAAACCCGCCAGCCGCAGCGCAACATGCCCATCGGCATCCTGGCCAGCCTTGTGGTTTGCACGGTGCTTTACATCGCCGTGGCGGGGGTGCTGACCGGCATGGCCCCGGCGGCGCAACTCGGCACCGCCGAACCCCTGGCAACTGCCTTTGCGGCGCGCGGCATTCATTGGGCCGCCGGGATTGTGGCCCTCGGCGCCGTCGTCGCCACCACTTCCGTGCTGTTTGTCTTCCAACTCGGCCAGCCGCGCATTCTCTTCTCGATGGCGCGGGATCGCCTGCTGCCCGACTGGGCCGCCCGGGTGCACCCGCGCTTCCGCACCCCGCACATCACCACCATTCTGACGGGCGTGCTGGTGGCGGGCTTTGCGGGGGTAAGCAACATCAATGAAGTCGTCGAATTGTGCAACATCGGCACCTTGTTCGCTTTTGTGCTGGTCGCCGCCGGGATTCTGATATTGCGCCGCGCCGAGCCCAACCGCCCGCGCCCGTTTCGGACCCCCTGGGTGCCCTGGGTGCCGTTGGGCGCCATCGCCACCTGCGCCTGGCTGATGCGTGAGTTGCCCGAGAAAACCTGGAAACGCTTCCTCTACTGGCTCGTCGCGGGCCTGGTCATCTACTTCTTCTACAGCTTCCGCCGCAGCCGGTTGCATAATTCCCCTCATCGCAACCCGGCGGGCCGCTCGCCCTAGGGCACCGGCCAAAACAACAACGCGAGCGGTTGGCCCGCTCAAAGAGAGAACCTCGGGAATGCTTTTCCGGCCTCGCGCGCAGCTTGCGAGCCCTGGTGAAATGCAAGCTTTAACCAATCGGGGAGCACCAAATCAGAAGAGACCCGAAACACGCCGCGCCCGGGCGGACGGGTGACCCCCCCGCCAGCCGATCAGGGAGACTCAGGGCGGTTGGCCGGTGGAGACGGCGGCTTGAGTTTGGGAAAGACCGCCTGGGCCTGCTTCAACGGCACGACGTACGCCTTGCCGTCAGTGATACACTGGTTGACCCAGCGGAGCCAGACGCGGCGGGGCACGACATGATTGCCGAGGCTGACATCCTCATCGGTCGTGAGCGCCTCCCGGTCCACCTTGGGCCGCAGCCGCCAGGACTGGGCTTCCGCCCCCGGCGACATTTCCATATAATCCAGCAGCCGGCCCGCTTCCCGCCAATACACAAGGGCCTCGACCAGGTTGCCCTGGTCCAGGTCCGTGGCGCAGACGTAGAAATGGTTGACCGGATGCGTCGAGTAATTTGCCGTCCAGTATTGCAGACTGCGCTCGAGGTTGGGCGAGTGAAAATCCGCCGGGCCGGACTGCGGCCGCGGATGCACGCATCCGGCCAACAATGGAATCAGCAAGATCAGGACACGCATAAGCTCAGGGAAGACTCGGCCATGGCTCGGGCGGCTGGCTTTCCGCCGCCCGCCTGGCAACGCCCATCGCACCCGCTATCACTCCAGCTCTCACGCCGGCGAACTTAGCCGCCTCCCTGCGGCGGTCAAGGCTGAACTGGGGGCGCGGCCCAAACCGAAATGCGCCCGCACCCGGGCAGAACGGGCTTTCTGCGGAGGCGGTTCTCTGGCATCAGTTGGGGGTGGCGAAAGCAAAGAAGAGCGAGGCGCTGCCGCCGGTGATGCCGCCCGGCAGGGCGACGGGGTGAAGGCTGGCAAGAAGGAGGGCGAGCGTGGTCTTGCCGGAGCCGGAAGGGCCAATGATTCCCACACGCCCTCCCGCGTCGAGGCGGAGGGAAATGTCCTGAAGCGACGGGGCATCAGCCCCGACGGGCTGGAAGGTCAACTGCCGACAGCAAATCAGGCCCGGACGCTCAGCAGGCGCGTGAGGTGCAAATGGCGGATGCGAGACCATAGGCGGGATGGGCGGCCTTGCAACCGAGCCCAAACGGTTCCGAACGCGGGCTCCTGGCCGGCGTCGCGCCCAACGTGAAGGGTGTCCACTCGGCCCAACTCCGCGGAGACATCGTCGAAGCCGCGGCACGAGCGAAACGCGATCTGCCGCAGCGGTCCGGCCGCGCCCCTCGGATACATCGGCCCAATCAAGAGGAACCGAGCGAGATTGCGGGCGAGCTGCCGCACCCGCATCGGCCGGGTGTTAAACCGCCGCCAGAGTGCGGGGTCAACCTTGGACTTCATTTCTGCCCGCGCGGCGGAAAGTCCCTGAGCCGGTCCGCCGCATCATCCCGCAAGAACTGTTCGTAAGCTCCGGCGCGCCACTCGGCCTCGTCGGTGGCGTCGTCCGTCAGCTCGATGATGCGGGCCTTGCCCGACTTGGGCAGGCGCATCGCAATCTCCCGGGGAATGGGCAACACCGCCGCGCCGCTCAACTCCAGCGTGAATTCAACCGCATTCATGCAATAACAGTAGGTTGCTCAGGCAGCGAGGTCAAACTCCGCAAGCACGGCGGCCTGCTGCCCGCGCAATTCGCCGGAGGAGAGCGGTAGATTGTCCGCGGGCGAGTTGGGATTGAGAACCGGGGTGGACATAAGATTTCTTTGGCGCGTTTTCGTCCCTCTTCCACATCCGCCTCCCAAGCTCGCTCAAACCCCCAATTCGCCCTTGATCTTAAGATGGCGATCACGGATCGATCTGCCGTGCAGAAAAAACCAAATCGCCGCAAGCGAAAGGGCCTCTATTCACGGACGGCCCCGGCCCGTGCGGCGGCAAAGCCCGCCGACATCCTCAATGCCGCTCCGGTTCCAGTTCACGCCTTTGAACTCAGGGAAGACGGGACCATTCTCGCCAGTGGCCCGCCGCCATCTGATGGGGTGCGGCCAAAGCCGCGGGCCGAAGCTCCCGCCCCGGTCCCGCCATCACCGCCGCGCCTCGTTTACCGAGACGAACAGCGTGGCCTGTGGCTCTACCACGGCAACTGCCTGGAGCTGCTGGACGCCATCGCCGCGAAGCACCCGGAGGGCCGGTTTGATACGATCTTCGCCGACCCTCCGTATTTCCTTTCCAACGGCGGCATCACCTGCCATGCGGGCCGGATGGTGCGAGTTGACAAGGGCGGCTGGGATAAATCCCAAGGCCCGGAACTCAACCATGAGTTTAATCGGGAATGGCTGCGCCGGTGCCAGCGCGTCCTGAAGCCGAACGGAAGCATCTGGGTCACCGGAACCTTTCATGCCATCTTCTCGGTCGGCTATGCGATGCAGCAACTGGGATTCAAGATCCTCAACGACATCGCCTGGGAAAAACCAAACCCTCCCCCCAATCTCTCCTGCCGCTACTTCACACACTCGACGGAGACCGTCCTCTGGGCTGCCAAGACCGACAAGAGCAAGCATACCTTTAACTACCAAGCGATGCGGAGGATTTCCGGCAAGCAGATGAAGACCGTCTGGCGGAAGGAAGAATTCCCGCCCGACCCGGGGTATCTGGGCTCCGTGTGGACTATCAGCGCACCTGGAAGCGATGAGAAAGCACTCGGCAAACATCCAACCCAAAAGCCGCTGGCCCTCATTGAGCGCTGCCTCCTAGCCTCCACCAACGACCGCGACTCGGTGCTGGATCCATTTCTCGGGGGCGGGAGTACTGCAGTAGCTTGCGCGCGGCTTGGGCGAAGCTGTGTCGGGATCGAAGCGGACGAGAATCATGTCAACCTTTCCATTCGCAGAGTGAATGCCGCTAACAAGCAAAAGGAAGGAGAGTTGTTCGCATGAAGGAGGGTGGGATCGGCGGTGCGAATACCCAGACAGGACTCAACTTCGAACGAGAGGTGGATTTCCAAGATTTGCTTGCAAGAAAGCCCGGTTATGCAGTCAAACCAGTCGCCAGGAGGGCAGGCAAAGGGGTCTATTTCAAAGGGCAGCTCGTAGCCCGGTGCTTTCGGAAGCACGACTTCTACAAGTTCCTGGAAGAAGAGGGCGTGGACTGGCGCTCGAAGCTGTCGAAGCGGCTTCTGCCGGACGATGCCCTGTTGGTCATCGTGCGCGAGACGCTCTTCATTATCGAGGTCAAATACCAGCAGGTGCCCGGGTCGGTGGATGAGAAACTCCAGACCTGTGACTTCAAGCGCAAGCAATACGTCAAGCTCGTTCAGGGCCTCGGACTCAAGGTGGAGTACGTGTATGTCCTCGGGGAGTGGTTCAAGGTTCCGGCGTACAAGGACGTCTTGGACTACATCAATAGCGTCAACTGCCACTACCGGTTCGGGTCTCTGCCTTTGGCGTGGCTCGGTCTTCCTGAGCCATAAGGCTGGGGCTGAGCCAAACTGAGCGTTCCCTCAAGAAACGGGCGGTATCGGCCCAGGAATCGCCTGTTTGGGCACTCAAGAGCGGTATGTTTGCCCCAGGAATGCGAGTTTCTACCGGCAAAGACGGAGGGGTTGCCCTGAGGTGATGAGGAGCCACTGGGCAGCGGAGGCCACCGGCAAAGGGTTGGGTGAGGGTCAGGCCCGGACGCTCAGCAGGCGCGTGAGGTGCAAATGGCGGATGCGAGACCATACGATGAGCGCCAATCCCGCCGCGGCCAGGCTCACCAGCACGGAGGTCAGGGCTTGAACGCCGAACAGCGTCTGCGTGACCCGCGTCCAGGGCAGGCCAAGCACCTGGACACGCAGGAAGGCGATCATAACTTTGCCGGCCAGGGCGCCGACCCCGGCGGCGACCAGGACCCGGGCGCGCGGGCAGCGGGGCAGCAGCGAGAAGCCCGCGTCGCAAATCAGGCCCTGGAGGACGGCGGGAATAAGCTTGAGGGGTCCGGGCAGTATCGCGCCCGGAAACGCGAACAGGGCCAGCATTCCCCAGGCGAATTGGTAGGCGGCCAGGACGCCAAAGCGGTCCACCGCCAACCGGGTAAGCATCCAGAGAGTGACGGGGATGAGCATGTCGAGGCGGATGAAGCCGCCCACGCCCGAGGCCTGCAGGATGGATTTCGCAAGCTGGCCGGCGGCGAAATCGAGCGCCACCATCGAGCCAATGAAAACCCAGTGCGGGTGGCCAGGCGCGCGGCGGGCGGCGCGCGGCGGGCGATGGGCGCTTCGCGCGGAGCGGGGTTCACGGGCGGCAACCGGGAGCGGGAGGGGAATCCGGGGGCGTTCATTCCGGGCCGCGGAGGCGGTAGAAGGCTTGGCTCCCTCCGGGCAACAAGGGTTCCGACCAGTTGGTGGAAGCGCCCGCGGCGACAAACGAGGCCACCGGAGTCCAATCGGCGGCGGCGAGATCAAGCGAACGCTCGACGAGGTTGGCGGTGCCGGGAATGAGGCCGTTGATCGCAAACGACACGGCGCCGCCCGCAATCGCAACGCCGTCCAGCACCGGGGCCAGCGTGTATTGAAGGGTTGGCCAGTGGGAAGACGGGTAGCCCGGGTCATAAGCGCTGGTGAAGGGCGCGCGGGGCGTGCCGCTGGCCGGCGGAGGGGTTTCGTCTATTTTAAGGAGCGCGCCGCAATTCTGGAGCGCCGCCCGCGTGGCGGGGTCCTTGAGCAGCGCGGTGATATCCCAGGAGAAGAAGCGGTCGTGGAGGTCCGGGTCAAGGATGCCGCCCTTGACGCCCGCCACCGGGTGCGCGGAATCGTAATCGCCACCCGGGCTGGCCCAGGGGTTGACGCCGTCAGCGGTGAGCCAGGTTGCGCCGTCAGCGGGCGCGGTTCCACAGGTCCTCGCGCCAGCCAACGTGGCTGTCGAGGTAAAGGACATTGCCCGCGAGCCCGGCGCGCCGGTGCGGATGGCGCTCGCCCAGCGCGCGCGGATCCTCGGCCGTGTAGCACCCCGCCGTATCCAAGCCGCCCGCCTGCCCGTAGCCCGGGCGCGGATCCAGCGTCTGTTCAAACAGGAGCAGCGTCCGGGCGGGCCGGGTGCAACGCTCCAGCTTCAGAAAGCTGGGCTGCGGGCGGGCGCCGAACGGCAGCCCATACGGAAACTCATGCGCGAGATAGGAATTCATGACGTAGCTGTGCCAGCCCTGGGAGGATGGCTTGAAGGCGCGCTGGTAGTCGGAATCAGGCTGCGGCCGGGCGGCCGGACATTGCCAGACGCCGGCGGCCGGCTTTTGGCCGTCGGGGAAATCGCGCCAGGCCCGCAACCCCATCATGGGGGGCAAAACATCCACATAGCCGCATTCGTGCTCCGGGTGCCGGGGATCGAACGTGAACGGCGGGGTATTCCGCCCCTGGTCGTCGCGGTGGGGCAGGTATCCCTGGCAGTCGTGGGCGTAAAGATAAAACGCCTGCCCCCACGAGCGCAGGTTCGTCGCGCATGTGGCCTCGCGCGTCCGGGCCTCGGCGCGGGAGAACGCCGGCAGCAGCAGCGCGGCCAGCATTGCGATCAGGGCGATGACCGTCAGCAACTCCACCAGGGTAAACGCCCGGAGCCGGCAGACGCGCCGCCGGAAACCATTCAGCGCGATCATGGTCTTAACGGCCCGGGGTAATTCATATCGGCTCGCGGTTTTGCGGAGCGGGCTTTGGCTGTCGGCACAGCTTTGCTTCGCCGCGCAACGCCGCACGGTGAACCCGCGTTATCAAGAAAAACTCCGGGCGCCACAGCACCCGGCGCGGGGCCTCGGGTGATCGGTGCCTGCGTTTCGGTAGCTGCGGGAGAAAAGGTTTTCCCAAATCCAAAGCCGCCTTTCGAGTTCAGGGGACCGGGATGAAAACCTCTATCAACTCAAGGCGACCGGCCAGCTTTGAAGACAACCCAAGCAGCTACCTTTCGGCAACCCCGACCCGGGAGGGAAAATGCCCCCGCCAGCCGTGGCTCCATCCCGCCCAAAAACCAGGGCACGCGACAACACCCGGCCGCCCGTTCCGGCTTTGCCGAACGTTCGCGTCCTCTCCCGCCCGCCTTGGAACGTCCTTTTACATCATCCGCGACTCGTCCATTCCTCCTTTCCGGCTCAGGCCCGCGCCCAAACCCGCCCCACCCGCCCCAGCCAGCCTAACGCTCCCATTAGGCCGTGTACAACGGGGGTACAAAGGAGGCTCAAAGGGGTCTCATGCTTATTTTCCATGTGCTCCTGCCGGGCTTCCGATGTACTCCCCTTGTACATGACTTGAAAGGACGGAGAAGGAGCGGTCTTGTGAGCGGTGGTGGATGCCGGGGCGGCGGCGGGCTTCGATTTCTTAACCCTTACTGTTTCAGCCGCTTGCTGAGATTTCAACAGCGGCGGCGGCGGAACAATGGCGTTGTGAACCCGGCTTTGGCCTTTCCAGCCGTTCCGGGTCTGAACCACGGTGATAAACACCTTCTGCCCCGGAGCGGGTCGCCCAAACCGGGCGGTATAGAGGTCTGTGATGTCGCTTTGCCCGTTCTGGCTCGGCCCCAACAGGCCCAGGTAATAGGCCCGGCGGGGTTTCATCCGGCCCGCGCTGCACGGCGGCTGCCCAAAGACCATAATGTCTTCATGGACGGCCCCGACGTTGAGCCGCAGCCGAACTCCGTCTTCGGCGTCATTGACGATCTCCAACCCGGCGACGGGATTGGGACCGAAGACCACCGGGGCGGGCGGTTCCTCCACCGGCGCCAGACCCAGCCCCCGCAGGGTGCTGTTGATCTGAACGCAAAACTGCTGCCCACTTAAGTGCGAATACTGCCCCATCCAGGGCCGGCTGGGAACATGCAGCGCCGCGGCGTTCCAACGCTCGCGCTGCGCTTCGGTGAGCTTGAGACCCCACTCCCGCGAGGAAATCCCGAAGTACGACCGTGCGGCCGCCTTGCGCTCCGAGGGTCGGTCCCGGGGAACGGTGCGCCGCCGGGCGCACACGCCGAAGGGGGACTGGTAGTAAGTTTCCGCGCCCAGACTGCCCGTGCGCGGAGCAGATAGTATTTTCATAATGTCTGTCCTCTCTAATGGTTGTTTTAATTGCTGTTCTATTACGGCCCGGAGGCGATTCGGCTTCCTGCCATTCCTTGGGCTGGAAGTCCGCCCCGAGGTAATGCGGGAAGGCTGGCGGGCGGGAGGTCTTCGCGCAAGGGCAATTTTGAGGGGTTGGTGGTGGCAGGCGGGTGCAAAGCGCCGCGTGTGGGCACGCGGCCTACAGGAGGCGGGATGGTGCGGGGGGGCCTGTGGGTTGTCGGGAGTGCGGTGCTGTGAGAGGGCATGGGGGCTGACGCAGCGCACTTCCGTTTTCTGTAGGCCGCGTGCCCTCACGCGGCGCTCGGGGGCTGTTTGCCCGGCGGCTGAGAAAAACTTCCACACCTCCGCCCGGATGGTCTGCGGGAGAGTCTGCCGCCCGGGAGGGCACACTCATCATCGCCGATCCTTTGCGCGGCCGGACATCCGCTTCGAGGCGCTTAATTGCCGCCCCATCCGCAGCCGCAACCTTCCCGGCTTGTGCCCGATAAAACCAGCGGCCCCGCGCCCGGCGGGGGGGAGGGTCAATTCAGCCCTTGCAGGATTCGTTCGAGCTGCGCGGCGAGCACCTCCAGCCCCGCCTCCGTCCAAACGAGGTAATCGGCGCGGCTGATCTTCTGCTCAATGGGCCATTGCGCCCGCACGCGTTGCGCGATCTGTTCGGGCGACCAGCCCCGCGCCCGCAGACGCGCGTGTTGGGTCGCCGCCGTGCAGGCCACGCAGAGCGTGGCATCCAATTCCGGCTCGGCGCGGGTTTCGAAGAGCAGGGGGATCACCACCACGGCCAAGGGATGCCCGGCCGCGCGCCAGGTTTCCATCCGGGCGTGCCACAGCGCGCGAATGGGGGGATGCAGGAGGCTTTCCAGCCGGGCGCGATCGGCCGCATCGGCAAACACCCGTTGCGCCAGGGCGTCCCGGCGCAGGCGTCCGTCGGGGCCCACGATGTCCGCCCCAAAGGCTTTGCGGACTTCCGCCAGCGCCGGCTGGCCCGGCTCGACCACCTGGCGCGCCAAATCGTCGGTGTCCACCACCGGGATTCCGTGATCCCGCAGCCATTGGGCGGCCGTGGACTTGCCCATGCCAATCCCGCCGGTGAGCCCGAGGACTTTCATGGCCGGGGCCCGAACAGCGTTCGCGCGCTCAACGGCGCAGCGTCCGGTAGAAGCGGGAGCGCAGCGCCGGGGTCGTGGTATCGGTAAAGGTGAAGGTGCCGGCCGGGTTGGCGTTGGTGTGCAACGCGACCCAATGGGTAAGATTCGTTGATCCCTGCACCACGTACTGGAAGCCCCGCTGGGCCGTGACGGTCAGGTGGAAGTGGCCGCCCGCGTAGAAGCCGCTCAGGATGGCCGGCCCCGCATAGTAAACGGCCGTCGTGGTTTGCGCTGTGTTATCGGCCGGATTGAGGTCTTCCTCGTTGGCGCCAAGGGTAACGATATGGGTCGCCATTCCCGCCTGCGCCGGCAGAACGACGGTGTGGAATTCCGCCACGGCGCCCGGTTCAAGGTCGCCCAGGTTCCAGACCACCCCGCCATTGCCGTTGGTGAAGCTGGGCGGCGGCGCGGCCTCGAGGAGGCCGGCATTCGCCGGGAGGAGATTTGTGAGCATCACGCCGGTCGCCAGGTCGGGGCCCGAGTTGGTAATGCGGATCGTGTTGGTCAAAGCGGCGCCGAGGTCGAGCGTTGCGGGCGCGAGCAGCCCGGCCGCCAGGTTCACCACGTTGCCCACGGTCACGACTGTCTTCAGGCTCAGGCTCCAGCCCCCGGCGATGACGCCGGCGTCGCCGATTGCGTCGTCGAAGACATAAAGCGACCAGGGGCCGTTGGGATGGCTCCAGTTCAGGGCGGAGAGGGTATGCTGGTAGTATTGGGATGAAATGGTGCCCGGCAGGGTCACGGCGCCCTCGTAGAAGGTGGGGCGGTAAACCCCGCTGGCCAGCCGATCCCAATTCGGCAGGTAGCCCGGGGCGCTGTCGTCAAAGGTCAGGGTGAGGTTATTGGTCGGATAGCCGCCGCCGGTATGCGCCATCAGGAGCACGTTGGTGCCGGACGGGCTGACCAGCAGGACGCTGACGTCGTGCGGGAACTGGTGCGCGAAGCCCTTGAGGGTGACGGTCGCCTTGCTGACCCGGCCCGTCAATCCCTCGACGTTGATGACGGAAGGATACGGGGCGCCGCCGCCGCGATCCGGGATGGTAATTGCCGCGGCATTGGTGAAGTTCATTGTGGCGGGCGCCACAAAGGTGAACACGACATTGGGGAGCATGTTGGTGATCCCCGGGCGCTCATCCCGGAGCTGCAGGGTGGCGACCAACCCGCTGCCCAGGGCCGGCGCGGCCTTGAAGCTGAAAGTGCGCGCCAGGGCGCCGCCGCCCGGGGCCAAAGCGGGGTAATACTGAGGCCCGGTGGCCGCGGTGACGCCACCGGAGTTCAGCAGCGTGGCCTTCAAGTTGCCAGTCACCCGGGTGCCGATATTGGCGAGCGCCAGGGACAGGGTGATATTCTCGTTGGGATCAATCGCGCCGTTGACGGGCCCGCTTTCATACGTCAGCACGGCGCCCGCGTTAATGATTTGCGGGGCCGGATCCACGACGGTGGCCACGCGCGTGGAGGTGTTGTTGGCGGGGGCTGGATCATAGGAGCCGCTGCCCAGGGTGAGGGTATTGGTCAGGAAGCCGGCGGTTGAACTGGTCAGAACGATGGAAACGGCCGCCGTGGCATTGGAAGCCAGGTTGCCCAGCAGGCAGGTGATTGTGCCGCCGGCATTGGTGATGACCCCGGCGGTTGAGCTCGAAGCGGAGGCGATAAAGCCAGCGCCGGCGGGCAGCGTTTGGGTCAGCGTGGCGCTGACGGCGGTCGCGGGGCCGAGATTCGTGATGAGGACGAGGTTGGTCAAGGGATAGCCCACGACCACGGGGTTGGGGGCCAGGTCATGCGCCAGGCTCAAATTCGCGACGGGCCGGGCAATGGTGGCGGGGACGGAAACGGAGTTGTTGCCCGGGTTCAAATCCTGCTCGAACGCTCCCACCGTGGCGACATTCGCCACGGTGCCATTGGTTGCGCCCGGCGGCAGCGCCGTGGGGGTCACCGCCACGACGTTGGTCACCCGGGCGGTGGCGCCGACTCCCAGGTTGCCGAGGTTCACGGTGACGCTGGCGGGATTGGCGAACACGGTTCCCTGCGACGCGCCGGCGGAAACCAGCGTGAATCCCGCGGGCAAGACATTGGTGAACGCGACGGTCTGGGCCGTGTTTGGCCCGCCATTGGTGATGGTATAAACATACGTCAGCGCACCCCCGACCAGGGCGGAGCTGGGCGAAACCGTCGCCGTCAGGGCCAGGTCGGCCAGGTGATTAACCGGGTTGATGCGCGTGAGGGTGAGGCTCCAGCCGTTGGCGATGACGCCGTCATCGCCGGAGCCCTGGTCGTAAACATAGAGCGACCACGCGCCATTGGGGTTCACGCTATTCAGGGCAGAGAGGGCCGTCGCGTAAGGGCCGGGCGGGGCATTGGTCGGGAAGGAGGGCGCGTCGCCGTAAGCGGCGGGCTGATAGCTGCCGGATACGAGCTGGCCGTATTCCGGCAGGGCGGTCGGGGCGGAACTGTCAAAGGTCAGGTTGACGCCGCCGACGGTGGGCTGATCGCCAGCGCCCGACATGAGCAGCGCCTGGCCGCCGCCCGGGGCGACGACCAGCACGCTCATATCCGCCGGATAACTGTGGTTCAGATTCGAGAGCGTGACGGCCACCCGGCCCAGCGTGCCGGTAAAGTTGGAGACGTTGATGATGGACGGATATGGCTTCGCCGGGCCGGATTGCTGCTCGTACGGGGGATTCGGCGCCGCCGGATCCGGGATGATAATGGAGTTGGTATTGGCAACGACCTGCGTGGACGGCAGGGTGAAGGCAAAGCTGACCGGCGGATGGGTATTGGTCCCATCCTGGATCAGGAGCGTGGCGCTGACGGTGCCGCCCGCCGGACCATTGGCCGCAAAACTAAAGGGGCGTCCGACCGCAAGGCCGCTGGGGAACAGGATGCCGTAGGCCTGGGGCTGGTTGGGGGGAACCGGGACGATGCCATTGGTGGCCAGCAAGGTGGCGACCAGGTTTCGGGTGCTGCTATTGCCGGCGTTGCGCAAGCGCAAAGTCATGGTAACGGTTTCGCCGGAATCAAGCGCGCCATTAACCGGCCCGCTCTCAAAGGTCAAGGTGGCGCCCGCGGAAACAACGTCAATAAACGGCGCCGTCACCGTTATGACCGCGCTGGCGGTGTTGTTGGTGAGATTGGGGTCCGCTTGCGCGGCCAAAACACTGGCCGTACTGGTAAACACTCCGTTGGTCGTGGTGGCCGCCACAATGGTAATGGAGGCTTCCGCCCCGGCGGACAAGGTGCCCAGGTTCCACAAAAGGGTGTGATTGGAAACCGCCCCGGATCCCTGGGTTGCGGTGGCCGAAAGGGCAATCATTTCGGGCGGCAACAGATCGCTAACGGTGATATCGGTAGCGGTGCTGGGACCCAGGTTGGAAACTGAAATCTTGTAAGTCACATTGCTGCCGGCAACGACCGGGTTCGGAAGCCCGACCAGGCTGAGCGCGAGATCCGCCGCCGGACCAACCGCGGTAGAGACCGACGCGGAATTATTGGCCGCGACGGGATCAAACGAGCCGGCGTCGGCCGTAGCGGTGGCTTTGATTACCCCCTCGGCCGTGGGAGTGACTTTGATCGTGGCGGTGGCCGAGGCTCCCATGGCGAGTTTGTTGGTTAAACTCCAAAGAACCACGTTGCCCAGAATGGTCGTGGTGCCTTGCGAGACGGCCACCGATTGCAGCGCGGTGCTCGGCGGCAAAACATTGGTCACGGTAATGGGCGGGGCCGGGCTGGGACCGTTGTTGCTGAGCGAGACGGTATAAGTCAGGGTGCCGCCGACCAAAACGGGGTTGGGCGTCGCCGCAATTCCCACCGCCAGGTCCGCCGCGGGTGGCGTTACCTGGTTTCGGGTCGTCGCCGAGTTATTGGCGGGGACAAAGTCTGGCTGGCCGGAAGTCACGGTCGCGGTCGAGTAGCAGGTGTAATTCGTGCCCAAATCGGCTGGCTGCACGACGGCGGAAAGGCTGGCCTGGGTGCGAGTCGGCATGGTCCCCAGCGTAAACGTCAGCACGCCGCCCTGTTGCGACCAGGCGCCCTGGGACGCGGTGGCGGAAACGAACGCCGCGCCGGGAGGCAGCAGGTGCGTCACCGTCACGTTGGTGGCGCTGCTGGGGCCAAGATTGGTGACCGAGATGGAATAAGTGAGGTTGTTCTCGGCAATCGCTACGGCGGGTTGACCGACGATGCCGATGGCCATATCGGCGCCGGGGCATTGGCCGCCGCCGTCAGCGCAAATCGTGGGCGTGAGGAACAGGGACCAGCAGTGAATCACGGCATTACTGAACCCGCCGGAGTCGGTGGCGCGAAGTTGCCAGGTGCCATTGACGTTGGTGCCGGATTTGCCGGAGAAAATCGCGAGCGCCTTGGCGGGGCGGTAGGCGCCCCGAAAAGGCGGCACGCCGGAGCCGATGGGCGTTAGCGCGTCGTCATCGAAGGTGGTGCGCAACGCCTCGGGGCTGCAGGTCAGGCCATAATTTTCACCCAGGTAACCGTTGTTGGCTGTGAGGAGGTTCGTAGTGCCATCCGGGGCGATCAGCTCCAGTTTCAGGAAATAATCATACGGCTCTTCGACAAAGAGGGAAACGGTGACCTTGTTGAGGGCCAGGGCGATATTAGAGACGACGATGGCGGAGTTGGTTGAGCCGAGCGCGGGAATCTGCACCCATGAATGGTTATCGAACCGGATGGGAATACCCGGGGTGCCGGTGGCGAGGGTGAAGGGCAGGACGCTGACGCCCACGTCGGAGCGCACGACCAGTGAAAACTCAATGGGAGTGCCGCAAACGAACTCCGGCGCGGTGCTGATTCTGAATGGCGTCAGGTTGGTCGCCGAAGCTCCCGGGGGAATATCGGGATAGGCCGAGGCGGGCTGGGCGATGGCGACCCCGGCATTAGTCGTCGAGAGGGTGACGGTAATGCCCGTGATATTCGTCGTGCTGGAGTTGGACAAAACGAGGTCGAGGGTATTACACTCGTTCGCCTCAACGATGCCGTTCCCATTGCCGCCCGTGACGTAATTGGTGAAATACTCCAGCGCCGGCCCTTGCGGCTCGAGGCTGGCAAGCGCCCGGCTCAGGTTAAGGCGGCCGCCCGAAACGCAAAGCCCCGGCACTACGGGATCAACCGTCGAGAGCAAGGCTTGCTTGACCTGGGCGACGGTGAGGTTGGGGTTGGCGGCCAGCAAGAGGGCGCAAGCGCCGGAAACGTGCGGAGTGGCCATCGAGGTGCCGCTCATATACTGATAGCCGCCGCCGGGCTGGCAACTGAGGATGTCGCTGCCGGGCGCCGCCAAATCCACGGAAGTCAAGCCATAGCAGGAAAAGCCCGACCGGGCATCGTGGTCATCGGTGGACATCACGGCAACGATGCTCGGCGAGTCGTAGCTCGATGGATAATGAGGGATGAGATCGTTGTCGGTGCCAGAGTTGCCGGCCGCGGCAGGGAAGATGATGCCGGCATCACCGGCGGCCTCAATGGCATCTTTCAGCGCCTGGCTGTAACCGCCCCCGCCCCAGGAATTGTTCATCACGTTCGCCTTCATGAGCGCGGCGTATTGAATTGACAGAATGGCATCTGACGTGGAGCCGCCAAACGGGCCCAGGAACCTGACCGCCATGATTCGCACCTGCCAGCAAACACCGGCAACGCCGAGGTTATTGTTGCCTTCGGCGCCTATCGTGCCGGCGCAGTGGGTGCCGTGATCATCTTCGTCCATCGGATCGCCATCCTTGTCGTAGAAATCGTAGCCGTGGACATCATCCACATAACCATTGCCGTCGTTGTCAATGCCGTCGCCGGGGATTTCGCCCGGGTTAGTCCAGATGTTATTGGTCAAGTCGGGGTGGGTATAATCCACGCCGGTGTCAATGACGGCGACAATGATTTCGCGGCTGCCGGTATTAAAATCCCAGGCTTCGGGGGCACGAATATCGGCTCCCGGAGTGCCTCCCGTTTGACCGGTATTATGCAGGCCCCAGAGTTCGCTGAAGCGCGGATCATTGGGAGTGGTAGCTGCGACTCTGACCACATAGTTGGGTTCGGCGTAACGGATGCCGGGGGTGGCGTTGTAGGCCGACAGTACCTGGTCCACTTGCTGGCCAGCCGGCAGTGTGACCAAGTACAAGTCGGGAACCAAAGTATATTTCTGGCTGATCGTGGCTCCGCCCAGGGCGTTCAGGATATTCGTGCGCTGCGCCGACTGGACTTCGGCATCAAACCGGACCAGCAGATTGGTTTTGTTGTATTCCTCACCCGCCGCGAGCTGGACGAGGGCGAGAAAAAGCGCGGCCCAAGCGAGGCGCGGGAGGCCCCTGAAACGGCGGGCCAGGTCGAGGGAGGGCTTCATGTGGGGAATAAGGCGCATAAGGCAAAAACGGCTTACGGTTGCTGCGCGCGAAGGCGGAATACCTGGCTGCTGGAGCCAATCGGGAGGGTGACGGTATTTAATCCGTTAACCAGCACCGGCGCCGGGCTGGTAACGCGAGTCCACACCAGCGGCGGGCTCAGGGTGTCCGCGCTTTCCAGGTTATAATTCCACAGGTCCGCCGGCCAGGCGATGGTTACGTTGGCGCCCGTGTGCGAAATGCCAAGGGGCAGCGGTGCCGGCGCGGCAGACCAATTCAAGCGGAAGAATCGGTTCCCGGGGCCAATGGGAACAATGGCGGTGATGGTTGACCCCGCCAAGGATATGTGCGCATCGGTCACCGGCTCCCAGATGACCGGAGGCCGCAAATCGGCAGTGCTTTCCAGGCGATAGCCGGCATACGCGGGCCACGAAATCGCCAGCGCACCGGAACGAGGCGCAAAGGCCAGCGGCAGCGGCACCGCCTGGACGATGGTTTTGACCGCAGCCGCGTTGTTGGCCTTGAAGGGGTCAACGATCTCCGAGCGGCAGCCGGCGGTATCGGTAATCGTGCCCGCGGCTTCCGTTCGAACGGTAACGGAAAGATTGGTTCGCGCTCCGGGAGGCAGATTCCCCAGGTTGGTGAAGGTGACAACCAACCGGCCGGAGGCCGTGAGGGCGGTCGTGTATCTGGCTCCGCTCGGCGAGGCGGAAATGAAGGAAACGCCGGCGGGCAGGGTGTTGGATACGACCACGCCGGTAGCGGTTGCCGGCCCGGCGTTGGAGACAGACATCGTATAAGTCAAATAATTGGTAAGCCTTACCGGGCTGGGCGAATCGGCCAGCGAAAGAACCAGGTTGGCGGTCGGGGCCACCACCGCCACAATGGCCGAGGCGATGTCATCATCGGGATTCAAATCAGAGGTGCTGGTCGTCACCTTCGCGGTATTGGTAAACACGCCGGTATTGGTAGCCCGCACGGTAAGCACGCTGACGGCCCAGGTGTTGGTTTCCAGCCAGGGCACGGACCAGGCAACCAGCCCGGCATGGTTGGTGAGGCTGCCCGCTGATTGAGAACCGCTCACGAACTGGATCCCGGCAGGCAGGAGATTGGTGACCACAATGTTGGTGGCGCGCGCGGGGCCGTAATTGGTAAGCGCCAGGGTAAGGGTAAAGTTGTTGTTGACGATGTTGGTAAGCGGAGAAGCCGCCATGGCCAAGCCAACATCGGCGGCGGCCGGGACGACGCCCGCCGTAATCAAACTGAGAGACCAGCCGTTGGAAATGACGCCCTCCCCGCCGAGGCCGTCATCAATCACGTATAACGACCAGGTGCCATTGGGATCCTTGCCATTAAAGACCGACAGGTTGGTATGGTAAGGGGGAGGCGGCGTCAGGGCGGGCGGGAAAGGCGGTGTTGCCAACGCATAGGAGGTGGGGCGGTTGGTGCCTGAGATCATTGGCCCGGACTTGCCGTTGGTCAGGCTGTTGGCAGCGGCGTCATCGAAAGTCAGCGTGACATTGCTCACCGGATAACTGCCGCCGCACTTGGCCATAAGGAACGATTTTTGGCCGGTGGGAGACACGAGCAAGGCATCAATGTCACTGGGCCAAGAGTGGCTAAGGTTGGACAGGGTAACGGTGGCCCGGGTTAGCAAACCGGCCAGGCCACTGACGTTAATGGTTGAGGGATACGGCGTGGCACTGGAGTAATCGTTGATGACAATGGCGGCGGAGTTGCCAAAGCGGATCGGAGACTGGCCCAGGACAAAGTTGAACACGACCTGGCCCAAATCGGTGGTCCCGTCCTGGAGTTGGAAAGTCGCGCTGATGGGCTGGCCATTCGTGCCGGCGGCAGTGAACGAATAAGGCCTGAAGGTCGAGGGCCCGCGCGGCACCAGTACCCCGTAATTGTGAACCGCGGGAGAGTTGGAAAAGTTGGCTCGAGGATTGGAAACCCCGTTGGTAGCCAAAAGGGTGGCGACCAGGCTGGCGGTATTGGTGCCAAGCTGGTTTCGCAGGGCAAACAGCAGGGTCACCGTTTCTCCCGGGTCAATGACGCCGTTCGTAGGGCCGCTTTCCCGAATCAGGGATGCCCCGGCATTGACGATCAAGCTGCCGTCGGTTTCGAGAATGGTCAGGGTGGCCGCGTTGGGATTAATGAAGACCGCGTTGCCAACCGGGTTGCTCAACCCCAATTGGACGGTAGTATCGCCGTGCAGTATCCCGTCATTCATAACCGGCACACGGAAAGTTTTGACCGTTTCCCCGCGATTGAAGGTCAGCGTCCCGCTGACGTTGGTATAATTGACGTTAGGAATGGCGCTCAGCGGGGTGGTGGCGTAATCCACAGAAACAATGCTGTTCGTGTAATTACTGCGCAGAACGGTAATGGTGGCGGAGCCGCCGTTCTCGTTCACGCGATAGTCCGAGCTTGAAAAGCTGAGGGCGGCCAGGTCGTCGGTGATGGTGACCGTGGCGGCGGCGGGCGGAATCAACTGTGCCCCGGGGCTGGGATTGAACAGGTTAATGCTGAAAGTCCGGTCCCCTTCCGGTTGGCGGTGATTGAAAATCGGCACGGTAAACGATCGCGCCGAGACATTATTGCTAAAAGTCAACAACCCGCTGGTGGCGCCATAATCCACGCCGGCAATAGCCGTATCGTTGGCATTGGTGGCGGTGGCGTAGTTGACCGAAACGGTGCCGGTGTTCGCGTTGGAACGAACCACGGTGACCAGCAGGTTGCTGCCGCTCTTGAGCACACCATAGCTGGCGGTAGTCACAGTAGAAAAATCAGCGTTGGTGACAACCAGCCGGTTGGTAGTGCCGAAAGTAAACCCGGTATCCACATCGAGGACGTTGACCACGGTCGAACTGTAGTTGAAAAGCTGGGCCGGAGCCGACGGATCTCGGAGGTTCACCATGAACTGCAGGTCGCCCGTGACCCTGGGATCACGCAAGATTCGCACGGCAAGGGACTTGGCGGTCTCGCCGGGATTGAAGGTGAGCGTGCCGTTGCTGACCCCCACATAATTCGTGCCCGCCAAAGCGGTCAGGTTGGTCGTGGCATAATGAACGGTGGTTGTCAGGTTGGTGCCGTTTTGCCGCAAGACCGACAGTGACACCGTGCCGGCGGTTTCCGAAACGGCGTGAATCGGTGCTCCGAAGCTGATTCCTACATCATCATCCACAATTGTCACCGGCACCGTCGTGGGCCCGGATAAAACCGCCCCGCCTGTGGCATTGGTAAGCACGACGAAAAACGTCTGATTTAACTCCACGCTGGCATTGTTAATGATCGGCACGGCAATGGTTTTGCGGGTTTCGCCATCGGCAAAGACCAGCGCGCTGTTCGTCGCCACATATTTTACCCCGGCCAGCGCGGTTCCGTCGCGGGTGTAGTAATCAACAGTCACCGACCCGGCGGAACCGCCAGTGCGAAGAACGTCAAGGTAGGCAAAGGCGTCTCCTTCGCCAGCCCCATAGCTGGCCGAACTAAACGCGAGGGTCCCCGGGGAGGTGCTGGTTTCCAGGATAGTCAGCGTAGCAGCAGACGGGGTGGACAGCAGGGTATTGGTTGGACTGGTCAGCACCATTGTCACCGTCTGGTTGCTCAAAACCTGCGTATCGTTAATGATGGGAATGAAGACATTTTGAACCTGCTGGCCGGGAGCGAAAACGACATTGGTCGCCACCGGAAGGTATCGGCCATAAGGCTGCGCGGTGCCATCCATCGTGGTCATGAAATCCACCTGCGCGGCGCCCACGGCACTGCCGAAGCGCTCGATGGTTATCGTCGCCCGGCCTTCCTGGACATTCTTGGCCACGGTGTAGGAAGGAGATGAGAAGCGCACGGCATTATCCACGTTGCTGACCCAAAGGGTGGCAATGGGCTGGTTGCCAAGCCCGGCAAGGCCCAGCGGGTCTATGCTGGTCAACTGCAAGCTCACGGCCAAGTCAGGCGTGACCTGGAAATCCCGCAGGATGGGGACAAGGAAGGTCGCGAAGGTTTCTCCGGGAGGGAACGTGTTTGTAAACAAGCCGCTTTTATAATTAATATCGTTTACCGCTCCGTTGGGCGGAGGACCGTCGGTCGCCGCCACCGTAACATAAACATTGGTCCCGTTAATCGGCGCGCTGGTGCCGCCGCGCCGCCGCACGGTGATGGTGGCGTTCGGAGCGGTCTCATCAACGCCGTAGATTGCGGAGGTAAACTCAAAGGTGCCCGAACCGCTGATGGAGCGCCCATAGATGCGCGCCAGGCAAGCTGCGCTCGCGTTGTCGTAGGTGGTAAAGCCGCCTCCCAGGACAATTGCATCATCGGGCTGAACGGCAATCGCAGCGACAAAATTGTTGCATCCGGCGCCAAAGTTGATGGTGGGATCCACGGAGCCATCCGAGTTGAGGCGCGTGACCCGGGAACGAGCAACATCGCCGCAGCGGGTAAAGGCGCCACCGAGCAGAATACGGTTATCAGGTTGGAGGGCAATGGCATAAACCGCGTCATTTGCTCCAGCTCCGGTATTAAAACTGGCGTCGAGCGAACCGTCGGAATTAAGCCGGGCAATACGATTTTGCGGAGCGTCCTCGACGCTGGTGAAGAGACCGCCAACCAGGATGCGCCCATCGCGCTGAACTGCCAGCGCGCGAACGGAACTGTTGGCGCCAATGCCAGAATTGCTAAAGCTGGCATCCAGCGAACCATCGGGATTGAGCCGGGCAATATGGTTGCGCGGCTCGCCGTTAACCGAGCGGAAATCCCCGCCAATGATTATTTTGCGATCAGGCTGAACGGCGATGGCCCAAACCGGCCCGTCCAAACCGCCGGCGCCCGCCGCCACCTTGAAAGCCAGATCTACCGACCCGTTGTCATTGAACTGCGCCAGGTAGCGCCGGGGCGCGCCATTCGCCAGCGTAAAATTGCCGCCCACCAGTATCTTGCGTTCCGAGCGACTGTCATCAGTAAACGTCTCGGCGATGGCATAAGCACTGTCGTTGAGGGCGGAGCCTGGATCGAACTGCCAATCGAGCGTGCCATCCAGATTCAGGCGCGCAAAGCGGCTGCGGTTGATGCCATCGTAACTGAGGAAATCTCCCCCGATCAGCATGCGTCCATCCGTCTGAAGCGCCAGGGCGCGGACTGTGTTATCGGCGCCGCCCGGCTTGGAAGCGAAAGTAAAATCGAGCGTGCCATCGGCGTTGAGGCGGGCAACGCGGTGGCGCGTGATATAATTTGCCAGCGTGAAGCTGCCGGCCGCAACGATGGCACCGTTAGGCTGCAAAGCCACGGCATGAACGGCCCCATTGAAGAGCGGGTGAAAATTGGGATCCATCCCGCCGGGCGGCAGATTGAACGTCTCATCATCAATGAGAGAGAGCGAGGCGGTTGCGGGAGAACTCAGGATTCCCGGCGGCACTGGATTGGTCAACTGCAGCAAAACAGCGCGATCCGGGGCATCGACAATGGCGTTATCAAGCAGTTGAACCGTAAACACCTTGCTGAGTTCTCCCGGGCCAAAGGCAAGCGTCCCGTTGGTCGGGAGGAAATCTATGCCCGGGGTAGCATTGATGCCAGTCGAGGCGTTAAACGTGGCAATAACAGTACCAACGCTGCCCCCCTGGCGCACGACGGGAATAATGGCGAAGCCCCCGTTCTCGTTCTGGGAGTAATGTGGGCTGCTAAAAGATAGCGATCCAAGGCTGTCCACATTCAGAATGGATAAAACGGCATTGCTGACCGGGCCCAAAGCGGTGTAATTGGTCATGCCATTCAAAACTGGCGTGGAGAGCGTGAGCCCCACGGTGAGGTTCGAGGTAATTTGGTTGTCGTGCAGCACCGGGACCGTAAATGACTTGGGGGCACTGTCGCCGTTGGCCCAGGTCAAAAGCACGTTGGTTACCGGCAAATAATTAACATTGGGCACGGCGGGGGTATTGGTGGCACTAGCCAGGGTGTTAGTGGTGGAGCAAAGCACCGTCATGGTTCCCTGGCTGCCGCCGGTGCGGGTCACCGTAATAACGGCGTTACCCGCCGTTTCGTTCGTCATAAAGGCAACCGAGCTGAAGTTCAGACGGCCTTGTGGAAAATCGCCGTCAATAATGGTCAGCCAGGCATTGGTAATGCCGCCCAAAGCTGTGCCGCTGGCGGGGTTTTGAGCTGCGATATTGGTAATTACGAGTAGCAAGGCCAAATCCGGATTGATCTGCCCATCCTGCCTGATATTCACATCAAAGGTCCGGCTGGTAATGCCCGGATAGAAGGTCAGGGTGCCATTCGTGGCATAGTAATTGCCGTTGGGAGTTGGGCTATTGGTGCTGGCGCGGGCAAAGCCAACGCCCGGGGGCGGGGAGCCAACAAGGTTTTGCGTCAAGTACTTCAAAGTCACCGTGCCGCCGGTGCCATTAGTCCGAACAACCAAAATGGAGACTCGCCCGGCAGTTTCACTCACCGTGTAGTTGGTGGTGATAAAAGAAAAGGTGCCGGGCGGATTTTCGTTATCGAGCAGCAGGGAAGTCGTGCTGGGCTGCGGCCCCAGCGCAGTAGCCAATGGCATATTGGCGCCTCCCAGGAAAAACGTGTCGAGCTGCCAGGGAATCGTCAGGTTAAGACCAAAGGTGCGGTTGCCGTCTTTGATCGCGTTATCATGAATGTCCACCCGGGCATTGTTAAAGGGACCCGGCTGCTGGATTTCCGGCAGGACCGAGCGCGGGTCGGGGTAATTGCGCCACCAAATGCCATCGCTCAACATTCGGGTATCCGGGCCCCCGGGCGGCCCCCAGGTCGAGCCGTAAACCGAAAGGCCATAGGATAACGGGTTGTATGTGTAGTCTTTGCCATAGACCGCAGCCCCGGCTCCAACCGGGAATGGATCGGGCGAAAACCGGGTCCCAACGCTGCCCAAGGTGCCATTCGTACGCGTGAGGGTAACCCACAGAAAGCTGCCATTCTCATTGACTGAATATGTCGGGTGAGTCAGGGTCAGGTTGCCCGGCCCGACCGTTTCCCCGCCCACCAGCAAGGCCAAATTCTCGCGAGTATCATACGATCGGCGGTTAGTGCCTCCCCCGCCAACCCGGTTGAAGCTGCCCGCAATAAGAACATCCTGCCGGGCAATGCCATAAACCTCCACGTCTTCCAGGCCAAGGGCATACACGAAGCTACGCGGATAACGGTCTGGATTAAACCAGGGGCCCGTTAAACCCGCGAACTGGTTATAAGCCGTATCCAGAAAACTGGTGTCCACGGTGCCATCAGGGAAAAGCCGGACCAGCCCAACCCGGCGCGTTTGGTTGAAAGTGGTAAACATGCCCCCGGCGTATATCGCGGAGTTGGTCGGCGAGACCAAAATAGAATAAACAACATCATTGGCGCCAGCACCGGGATTAAAAGCCGGATCCAGTTGCCCATCCGGCAACAGTCGCGTCAGGCCATGATGGGAGGCCGTATGGAACTGTGTAAAAGCTCCGCCTACAAGGATGTTGCCATCATTCTGGACCCATAACGTATAAACCGTATCGTTGGCACCAAGGCCGGGGTCAAAATCAGCATCCACCGAGCCGTCGGCATTAAGCCGGGCAATCCCGGGGCGCAAAAGACCGCCCACCAGGTTAAAATCACCGCCAATAATCACCTTTCCATCGGTTAGCGGCGCAACGGCCCACACGGTGCCATTGATCCCAAGGCTGGACGTATCAAAAGCAAGGTCAAGGTTTCCCGAGGAATCAAGACGAGCCACCCGCGAACTCGGGTAGTTATTGAAGCTGTTAAACTCACCCCCAATGATCACGCTATCATTGGTGCTGATCGCCAACGACCAAACGGTGCCATCGGCACCCGCCCCGGGATTGAAAGTCGTATCTACGGCGCCAGACGGCGTCAGGCGCGCCACATGGTAGCGATTGAAGCCATTGACCGCGAGAAAATCTCCCCCTATGAGAATGTAGCCATCGGGCTGCAATGCCAGGGTCGTGACCAGGCCATCCGCGCCGTTGCCCGGATCAAAGGTCCGATCCAGCGTGCCGTTGGGGTTGACGCGCGCAATTCGGTTGCGGAGGAACGCGTTATAAGTCGTAAAAGCCCCGCCGATCAGGATGCGCTGATCGGGCTGAACCGCCATGGCAAAAATGGCGGCATCAGTGCCCGGAACCGGGTTATTGGGAGGTTCTGTGTGCGCGTTGAAACCGGCCTCCAAAGCGCCGGCGGGTTGATCATGGTAGTCAAAAAGAATCGTAACGGTACACTTGTTGATTTCGCCCATGCGGCAATTCTGGGCGTCGATATTCGTAAGTTCGATTAGGAAGTCCTCATTAAACTCGACCAGGCTATCGTCATTGATGGGGATCAAGATTTCCTTGGGAAGGAAATCATAGCTGCCCCAGGAAACTGTGCCTGAACTGGGCGGGCCAAAATCGGCAGGCCCAACTCCTGGAGCGGGGGTGCTGGGCGGATCGGGCGTGGCATAATCGGACTCGGGCGACAAGTCAAACAGGTTGTTGCGAAGATCGCCCAGGCTGTACGCGCTATTGATGCCCCACTTAATGCTGCATGTTGTATTAGGATCGGCCGTCCCGGAGCGCGTAAGCCAGACATGCACATACCCATCGCCGTCCCCCGCATATTCAGTCGTCACCTGGCGCCGCACTTCGAAGTTGATGATGTTATTCGTAAACGCTTCCACATCCGGCCCGGGATCGCCCGCGCCGCGGGGGATATTGACGTCGAGCATGCGGCCGACGCTGGTATCCTGACCGGTAAGAATTGCCGGGGGGGCTAGAATATTTGTGTTTTCGAGATCATGAAACCGCACGGAAACGATCTGCACGTTAAAGTGATAATTAGGGTTAAAGGGCGCCGATACCGGAGCTTCGGGGTCTTCGGGATCGCCGGGATCGCCAGCGAATTCAGCATCTATAATCGGCACCCGGAACGTTCGCAAGGTTTCATAATCATCGAAGATCAAGGTCTGCTGCCCCGGAATATAGTCCACTCCTTCGGTGGCCGGCATATTCTGTCCTGTATAGTTTGTGGTGACGACATCCACCAATACCCGCCCCGAGCAGCCAAAAGTGCGGCCGACCGCGAACTGAATGCCGCCCTCGGTTTTGCCGGCTTCAACCTGCGGTTTGGTAAAGTAGAAAAGCCCGCCAAAATCATACCCCCAGGTTAGCTGAATCTCGCCGCCTCCACCATTGCTATCCACGACTACATAATACGCAGTGCCCAGCTTCGCCGGGAAACGAACGGCACTGGGACCGGCTTCTGCGTAGGGGCCATTGGGCCCCCGCAAGGGACGTTCAAATGGATCCTGCCGGAGATCGAAGTCATCGCTGGCAGCAACAGGAAACAGCGAGCTGTTAACTGCTATGTTCGTATTGGGCGGAATGCTATACACCGCCAACCGCGTATCAATGGCACTGCCAAAGGTATGAATCGTCAGGGTGCCATCTTGAATCGGAATAAGCTTGTACCAAACTGAATTGGCGGCGGCGGCACCGGCATGCTCAGGTTCATCCGTTTCAGCCGTGGCCTCTTCCGTGTTGCCACTTACCGTCCCCCAGATTCCCGAAATGACGGTGGCATTGGCAAAGTCATCGTTTTCGGGTGCATCACCAAAGACTGATGAGGCCAAACCAAGCCCGGTCAGCAACCCGAGCAGCCCCCTGGCAAGCCGGTTGAACACTGCGGCATTCATTCGTAATCTTCGCATAACATTTCGTTGCGTTTGGGCGCGCAAAAACTCATTCCTGCGCTCCCATAAATCCCGGTCCTAACTTGATCCGACGGCACCCGCAACCTCTGCGCCGGTTACGGCATCGCGGCGTCCACGCGCACACGATAGAACCGGCTGCTGTTGAGGGCCGACGGTTGGACGATTTGCTGGCGCCCGCCGGCGGAACCGAGCACAAAATTGGTCAAGAGCTGCCACTGGGCAGTCTGGAGCGTCGGCTTGTAGAATACCCAATTGGTCGAATATGGAATACTGTTCCAGGAGAGCACCACCGCCGGCTGGGGCAAATACGCCCGCGCGGCAGTCAGCCCCACCTGGGACGGCACAAATACCGGCGTGGGATCCTGGCAGTTAAGAATGCCATCGCCATCGGAATCCAGGTTGCAGCTTTGAACCAGGGCCTGGTTCAGCCGGTTGGTCGTGCCATCGGGATAAACCACGTTGGTGGAGCTGTAGGTGCCCGCATAAGAAGGAACCCAGTTCAAACCGCCGCCATTCTTGCCGTTCAGTTTCTCGGCCCAGGAAACGCCATTGATAATCAGTTGGGCGTAATAAATCTTCATGCCCGGCTGGAACAGGAGATTTGCCACGTTGCCGCTGCCGTCCAGTTTAGTCATGTGATTCCGGAGTTCAAGACAATCCACATAAAGCGCATTGGATCCCGTAACGGGCGTGAACTCGAACCGGGTGGTGTTGGTGAGGCCATCAAGGATCAGCCGCCCGAGCGCGCCATTATTGGAAAATCCCGCCGCCACCGGCCCGCGGTCCAATCCTGCCCAGGAGTTGGGAACCTTGGCCCCGGGAAGCCCGGTATTGGTAACGGTGGTGGCCAGGAGACCGCCCCGGGCGGGACGGGTAAGCAGGTTGATCCCGTAACCCACATTCCAAATGTTCGGATGAGTGACAAAATCCGCCCCGTCCGTCAAACTGCCGTCATCCAGGCTATTCGTGATGGAAAGTGTGAGGGTATTCCCGGCTTGCAACACATGATTGCTCACCAACAGGCTGTCGGCATCAATGCGAATGGTGCCCGCCGCACCTGTCGCCAGGAACGCGCCATTGGTGAGCACCGCAGTCCGTGCCTGCCGCAACTGAAGGGTGCCGCCGGTGGCCAGGAAGGTACCACTATTCAAGAAGTTGGTGGCAAAGATGAAACTGCCAAAATTGGTAATGCCGCCGGTGTTGACAAAAACGGCGTATGGGTTGGTGGAACTGTCCGGTCCGGTGTAGGGAGAGTTTTGTGACCCGCCAAACACGATGAGATTTTGCGCCCGAATGCCGCCATGATTGGTGAGATACTGCAACCGCGGTGTCGCCGACGGCCACAGCACCGCTGGATTAAGATAGTTCAGGATGCCGGCCGGGGTGGGCCCGCCGGGCGCGTTGGTCGCCAGGGTCAACCGCCGCGTATTAAGCCACAGATTGGAGGTGACGTTAAAGACATCGCTAATAACGATATGGTCATCGCGCGTCGCGGCGTTGGTGGCGCTCAGGCTAAGAGTTTGCACCAGCAGCGGCGAAGAAGGTTCGAGTTGGGTGTCCACGAAGAGCACGTGGTACCGATTGGTGATATTATCTATGATGTTGGTCCAGCGCGCGCTAAACAGCTCGCAGATGCCAATCGGGCGGGGCAGGTAGGGCGCCAGCACGTTGGTGATGTTCAGGAAGCCGTTGGTACTGCGCAGATAAAGATCGGCAAATGGTGCCGAGATCTCCGCGCCGGCACTGCCTCCGAAGTGGTTGGTGGCTTTCAGCAGCAGATAGTTGACGCTGCTGATGTGGGCGTTGGTGAGGACAAGGTATTTGTCGGCCGTCAACTCGATGCGCCCGGGCAGGTTGGTGACGTTCTGGCCGGCCACCTCGCCCATAATAGTCGAGGCCGGCTGGAAAATGGCCTGATAAGCGGTCCATTCGTTAGTCACGTTACGCTGGGGAGTGAGGAACGTGCCGGGCGGGATCACCGTGGAAACCGCCGGCACACCCAGCGGAAATTGGCTGCCCTGGTAGAAGTTGTAGTTCCTGGGGATATAGGTGGGACGATTATAGCCGACACCGGCATAGCCATTCAAGAGAAGCTGGAAGTTGTGATCGGATAGGAAAGTATCTTCAAGGTAAAGATAGTTGGTGATAACGTCTACGAAGTTGGTAGAGACCCAGGACCACTCGATAATATCAGGGCCGAGTTGATAGGGGTCACCGCTGAATGCGGGGAAATAGACGTTGGCGGTTATGGCGGGATTCGTATTGCTGAGAAAGACGGCACGGACGGTGCGATTGGAGCCGGATTGATCAACAACGTCCAGGAGGTACGGATTAAAGGTGTCGCCCCCCAACTGCTGTTCGATGACCGCGTAATTGCGATTGGTGACGATGTGAGGTTGGGTGTATGGCGGGACTCCTTCGTAATAAAAAGTCGGATTAATATTAACCTCGGGTTCGCTTATTCCCCAATAACCGTCAAAAAATCCGCCCCGGTAGAATAAAATCTCACCCTCGCCGAAACCAATGAAGCCAAAATTCTCCATTGTCAAATTCCCGTAACTGAGGTCAATCCGATCGCCCTTGAGGGTGAGCAGGCTGTTGAAGCCCATGTTGATCGTGCCCGAGCTGACAATGTTGGTGGCATTAACCTTGCATTTAACCCCCTCCCCCGATCCCAGCAGGTTAAAGAGAAAACCTCCAATAATGAAAACATTGGAGGTGCCCAGGGTGCCGCAGTCAATGGTTCCGTAGTTATAAAGACTGGCAGCCCGCTGCCCGGAGCCGGATAGGGGAAAAGTTTCGATATTGAACCCGGTATTGCAGCTCATGTGAGCGCCGAAATCGTTGATGAAGTTGACGGTTTCCGACCACCCACGATACGGCGGCGCCGTGACCGGCAGCGCCCCCATGTTGAAATTGGTGAAGTTGATCCGGAACTCGGCATGGTTGATGAAGGTGGACGCAACAATGTTCGGCGGAATTTCCGGAGGACACTGGACGACGGCCCAATTCTCGTAGGTCTGGCTCCAGGCCGCCGACGTCAGCGCCAATGCCACCAGACCCAAAATTGACTTCTGCTTCATAAAGAATCGCTCCGACAGGGCGCCCCGGCCGATCCCGTGGTCATGGAGACGCTGCCACATTGATAACATAACTCTGTTGAACGGTGCGGCCTGCGGCGTCCCTGGCCACAACGATAAAATTAAAGAACCCCATCTGCCCGGGTGTACCGGAAATGTGCCCGCCCGACGAAAGCGTCAATCCTGGCGGCAGAGCGGGTGAACCCGCTGCCAGCGACCAGGTAATGGGAGTTTGCCAGTTGGGCGTGGCCGCGCTGGTGTATAACTGGGCGCTGTACGCGCTACCCGTGACGGCATCCGGCAGATACGGCGGGGAAACCTGGACCAGCACCTGGTTTTCGAGGCTGGCCAGGCTGGTGCCGCTGGGATAGATGATCGGCGCATTAGTGCTCGCGTCAAAAGAAGCCCAGGTGAAATTAAGCAGCGCCCCAAACTCATCCACGAAAAGCGGATAGGTGCCATTAAGGTAAATTGGCCCGACCTTGTTAAACTGGAAAGAAACCGGCCCGCGAATAACCCCCGGCCCCGCCAAGCCCGGCTGCGCACCCGTGAGGTCAAAGCTGGGAGTGGAGCGCGTCACCGTCGGAATGGATGGCATGCTCCCGGCCAGATCCGCAGCGGTGAATAATATGTCGGGCGCGGTGACCACGCGCCGGACCTGTTGGGGAATGAGAATGGTTCGGTTGGTGCCGCCGACCAATTCATTGGTCACGAGGGTTAAAGTGTAATTATTGGTGATGGGACTGTAGAACTGCCCGATTAAAGAATCATAATCCCGCCGGATAAAGGTCACCTTCTCGATTCCCTGCCGAAGCCCGATGCTGTTGGACAAACACACCACCGGATTGATTTGGAAGACGTCGTGGATGAAGCGCTCAATGACCACCTGGTTGAAAGTGTTGGTATTGCCAGCGGGCGTATTGGTGTCGCCCGTGGGCGTGTTGGTGGCCGACAGCAGCGCATTGGTGTAGTAATTGGTCAGCGTGGCCTGCCATTGGGCAATGGAAACGCCGCACATATTGGTCGGCAAAATAAAGTATTGCCCCGACACTATATTGGTAGGGAAGACAACGCGGTGAGTATTGGTCACCAAAGGACTGCCCGCGGGGCTCCAGGGAGCATTCGTGATGGCGGTGGTTTCAATCGCCAGCCAAACCGTATTGGTATGGTCGGCGATTTCGGGCAACGGGACAACGGTCCAGGTGTTGTTAATCTTTTTCACCGTCGCCAAGTTGTTAAAAGTATGATGATACCAGGTCTGGACGGTGAGCGTACGATTGGTCGCAAACTCCAGATGCTGCGGAGTACCGACTGGATCGAACGGGTAGTTGGTAAAGTACGCGGTAATATTGGTCACATATACATTGGTGAAGATCGGAATCGAGGAAGCAATGCTCAGGCCGGGGAAAAGCGCCTGCAATGTGGCCGCGTCGTTGGTTATCGCCTGGGAAGCCAGGAACGTGAGGTTCGACATGAACAACAGGTTCGTCAGGCTGGTATCCACCACGTAAGTGACGGCGTTGGTTCCGCTTCCTTCGAGATTGATGTTATTGGTGCGGTAGAGATGGCGCAGCCCGCCCATGTCATCCCGGGTCAGCCCGGTATGAAACCAGCCATAAAAGGTCTCGTCGGGCAACGTAAGTTTGGGCGTCGCCAGCGCGCTGTACCTGGCCGAAGCGTCGGCATGTGGATCCACCAAAAACTCGACGGCGTCACCGAAATCATACGGGGTGCAGATTTGCTGGATACCGTAGGTAAACAAGGTGCCGTTGACATAGCGCGTCGGTTCCCCCGTCACCGGATCGAAATTGCGCTGCACCACAGCGAAATCAAACTGAGGGCAGGCCAGCGAGGGCGGCAGAACCCGGGCGCGAATACACCATGTCCAGCGCTCCGGATCAATCAACCCCAACCGCTCGATGAGCAACTCCATGATCGTGGACTTCAAATCGTAAAGGTGCAGGGCTGCGGCCGTGTAATTGATGCGGCTGGCTTCGAGCGGAAACTGGTTGAGGTCCGCATCGGAAGCATTGGGCAGGTTGTTGAAAACCGCCACCGCGGCATCCACCGCCGCCACCCCTTCCGCGCCGAAATAGTCGAGGAAGCTCTGGTCACAGGCATAATATAACACCTTGTTGTTCCAGCGGAATTCCTCCCCCCAGTTCTGCGGATGCCAGGCAAAGTCATTGCCATGGATCACCCAACCGCTGCTTGGGTAGGTTATGTAATGGAACTTCTGATACCCCATTGTGATGTCCTGCCACGATTCGCCCGGCCCCAGCATCGAGAAGGCAGCCGCCGACGGCGCGACGAGCGCCAGGCCCAGCCCGAACATCCAGCCCGCCCACTGTCTTATATTAAAAAAACGCGACATATCAGAAGCTCCATTAGCGCACGCGCAACACCCGGTAGTAACCAGCCGCCGAGCCGCCAACATACATGGAATCCGTCGTGCCCGGGGCGAAGCGGACGCCCCCGAGGTTGGCCCACTGCTTGAGATTGGACGATGCCTGCACCTGATAGATCAAGCCCGGCTGGGTGTTCCAGTCCAGGAACGGTCCCTGCGGCGTGGGGTGGAGCTTGACGCGCAGGACGCTGGCCGCATTGATGGGAGAAGTGCCGGCCAGAAACTCCTCAAGGTTGGAAGCGCCATCCCCGTCGGTATCGGCATTCGGCGGATACAGCAAAAGCCAGCTATAAAGGTCGGAGCCAAAATAATAAACCATCCACTCATACGGAATGCCGCCCCAGGTGAGCGTGCCGTAAGTAGTGTTGGTCGTCGCACCGGAAATGGGCGAGGCGCGGCCGTCGGTCAGGATATAAGCCAGGCGGAAGGAATGGGTGGAATTGGGCGCCAGGCCGGTCATGGTCCACCAGGCGTTGGTAACCACCGCCGTCGGCGTCGCCGCCCCGTCGGCATAGACCTCGTAAGCGGCCACTGTGAGCCCCGCCAGGGGCGGCCAAGTCACGCTCAGGGCATTCGAGCTCAAAACGGTCACAAACGGCGGGTCCGGCGCCGCCAGCGACTGAACCTGGCGGGCATAGCGTTGGGCGTAAAGGTCGAAGCCCGAGGCCAGGCCAGTGAAACTGCCCCAAACCACGAGAAACCGGTCGGCCCCGTCAGCCGCCGCCACCGGATGCACCTGCGAGCCGACCGTCGTGGTGTTGACGAGAAATTCATCGCCGGACAGCGTTAAATCGCTGCGCAGGAACCGGCCGACCACGCCCGCGCCCGAGCCATCCTGGCCCAGGCTGGTCCAAACCGCCAGCATTTCGGTGCCGTTCAGCGTCAGCGTCGGCGCATACTGATCCCCAAGGCGTTGCTGGTTCAGGCGAACCGCCGCCCCGGCAGCAGACCCGGTGTGCTGGAAAGCGCGGGCATAAACATCCCAACTGTTGGTCCAAAGGCTGGCCAGGTCTTTCTCGGACCAGGCAACAATAAACCCGCCATTGGGCGCGGCCACGACATGGGGATTGGCGCAGACATTGGTGGAGGAATTGATGGCCAACTCCGCGCTGGCGGGCGAACCGTTCGCATTGAAAATCCGGGCGTAAAGGTCCACGCTGTTCTCGAAGCGCTGCTGCTCGGACACCCAGGCCACGACAAACCGGCCATCGCTCAACGCGGCCACGGACGGCGTGCGCTGGTTATAGCTGGTGAACTGGTTGACCAGCCATTCGCCGCCCACTTTTTGGCCGCTCGGCGTAAGCACCTGCGCATAAACATCCTGCAGGCTGTTGGCGCTAAACTGATTATAGCTGCCCCAGGCAATCACCACGTTGCCATTGGCCAGCGGCGCCATGGCCGGCGCGATTTGGAAGTTGTTCGTAAACGTATTGACCAACACATCGCTGTGGGGCGTCACCCACGTGCCGCCGGACGACAGGAACCGGGCGTAGATATTCTGGGAACCGCGCCGCCCGCCCTGCCAGGCAAACGCCACCCCGCCGCCGCTCAACCGGCAAACCTGGGGAAATTCCTGATCGCCCGCGCTCAACGCATTGACGCGGAAAGGGGAATAGGTCCCGGACAGGCTGCTGTTGAGTTGCAACGCGCTGATCCCCAGGCCGTCGCCGTCCGTGAGGTTGTCCTCCCAAACGAGGTAGCCGCCGGTGCTTCTAAGGCTCAGGCCGGGATGAACCTGGTCGCCGGTTAAAGCCCCGGCGATGGCGTACTCCACCCCGTTGGTCTGGAAGAGGTTGGTCTGGCCCACCACCGCCACGGGCGCGGCAAAGACCAGGAGCGCGCCCGCGACCAGCGACCGGGCAAACAGTGGCAAAGACATACGTTCAAGCATTACAATGACCTCGGGTTTGACGCTCACAGCCGCAGCGGATTAAACAGGCCGGCAGGTCACGGGGGTCAGTTCCTTTCCGCTCCCGCCACCACGGGCGGCTGCGCCGGAAAGCCCGTCTGCGCAAACGGCATTTCTTCGTCCGTATGCAGCCGGTTGCCGGCCGGGTCAATCAGCGTCGGCGTCACAAAGATCAGCAGGTTCTTCTTCCCGGAAGTCTTGGACTCGCTGCGGAAGAGCCGGCCCACCAGCGGCAGATCGCCCAGCACCGGCACCTGGTCCTTGATCGTCGTCACCGTCTCGGAAAGCAGCCCGCCCAGGACCACCGTCTGGCCATCCCACACGTTGACCGTGGAAACCACCTGCCGCACCGTGAAATGCGGCAGCACAGTGGGAACCATGATCAAGCCGCCCGCCAGCGACTGGTTGATCGCCGTGGAAGCGCCCACTTCATTGGGATTGTCGTAGCCCACAAACTCCGTCAGCGTGGGAATCAAAGTCAGGTTAATGGTGTAGCCATCCGACAGCACGCACGGGATTACGTCCAGCACCGGCCCCAGTTCCATCTGCTCGGGAATCGGATAGACCACCGTGGGCTGGGCCTGGTTGACCGTGGTCCCCGTGCCCGTGGACACCCCGGTGGACTGCGCCTGGCTGAAGCTATAGCTGGTAATAATACTCTTCACGTCCGCCGCCTTCATTTGCGCCTGCCGTCCGCTGGTGGTGGTGACCTCGGGCTGCGCCAGCAGCTCGGCTCCCTGCCGCTGCTGCAGCGCCTTGATGACCAGCCGGAATTGCGGGTCGGTCAGGATGCCGGTAAGCGTAAAAAGCGTCGTGGAGGGATTGCGCAAGCCGGAGGTCAGAAGACCATCCGTGGCCGTGGGCGCAATGGTGGTCGGCGGCGAAGCATACGGATTGCCGGGGAACACTCCCAGGGGATTGGCGGGAGTCGGTTGGCCGGTAAAGGACGGGGCGGTGCCGGCTTGCCCGCCGAGCTGGCCGCCATTCATCAGCACGTTCCCCAAAAACCAATCAAAACCCAGGGCCTTGGTGTCACTCTGCGAGATTTCGATAATCTTCGACTTGATATTGATCTGGGGCGGCACGGTATTCAGCACCTGGATGGCCGCTTCGATCATATCCAAATCCTGCAGCGTGGCCCGCGCAATGAGCACCCCCTGCCGATCGTTAAAGAACAGAGCCTTGCCAGGGTTCCGTGAAGGATCCAAGTCCACCCCCAGGCTGGAAAAGAAGTTAATGACCGCGCGCGACACCTCCGACATGTCGTTGGTCCGCGTCAGATAGTTCAAGCCCCCGGCCGTCTCGCCTCCGCCCATCCCGCCGCCGCCCTGCCGTCCTCCCATAACCGTGCCGCCGGCGATGCGCACCCGGGCCATAATCGCGCCCGAGATCTGGTTCTGGTTCTGCCCGCCGGTCATGCCGCCGGTCGCGCCGCCAAAGCCGCCGCCGCCGGTGTTCTGACCCACGTTCATGGACTCGCCAAAGACATAGGACCCCACCCCTTGCAAGCCCTGGTAGAACGTATTCGGGTCCACTTTGAACGTGCGGATATACAAAGGCTCGGGGGTCGCCTCGCGCGGCTTCAACGAGAACACCACGGCGTAGTCCTCGATGGAGTATTTTATCGGCTGATCGGCCACCCGCACGATGGCATCCAGCGCATCCGCCAGCCGGACATCCGTCAGGGCCGGGTTAATCTTAATCGCAATCGAGCTCATATCCACCTGCTCCGGCATGGGCGCCGGAAGAGGATTGCCGTCCGGCCCCAGAACCATCGGCTGGGGGCCGGCGCTGGCATTTTCCCCGGCCTGGTGAATGAGGAAATTGATGCCGCGCTTCTCCGGATCGCGCTTCTTGCACTCGTCGTTCAGGTTGATGATCACCTCTCCCAGCGGCAGGTTGTCATATTTCACGCTGTCGAGCCGGATGCGGTCGAGTTTAATCATGATGGCCTGCCGCCCCTGGCCGGTATGGATCAGGTTGGTCTGGGCGTAAGGATTGGGCACCAGCAGCTTTTCCCGGCTGACCGGGTTGGCCCAGGCCTGTTCCACGGCGCGGATGTCCTCCCGCATCGTCACCTCATGCCGCTTGGCGGAGCGGATATACTTGGCTTCCGATACGAGGTTCAGGTAGTAGAGCGCGGCTTCACTATGCGGGTCTATCCGCAGCGCCTGCTTGAGCTTGGCCTCGGATTCATCCAGCTTGCCCATTTCATACAGCAGCTTCCCGTCATGCACCAGCGTGCTGGCGGTGATCTTTTCCTCGGCCACGGCCGGGACCTGGCTGCGCACTTCCTCACTGGGGATCGTGCCGCGCTGGCCGGCGAGCAGTTTCTCGTTGCCGCGCTTGAATTCCACCGCCGCCGCATGCGTGGGGTCCACCCGCAGCACATCATCCACCTGCGTCCGCGCCTCCCGATAATCGCCGCGCCGCTGGGCCGCCCGCGCCAGTTCCAGCCGCACCGCGGCCAGGCCGGCGACGGTCTGCTCCCGCTCCGCCTCCACCCCGGTGCCAATCTTCTGCACCAGCTCCCAGGAATCATCATACAGCTTGGCGGCGGAAGCCAGCGCCCGGCGCTCCTGCGCCGCCTGCGCCTCCGCCAGCTTCTGGCGCAGCGTAATGCGGTGGGCCTGGCGATAGACCGCTTCGTTAACCGCGGCGTCCTGCGGCGCGAGCTGCGCGAAAGCCCCCGGCGCGGCGGCGGCTAGTAAAATCAATGCGAGCGGCAAAGAGGCTGCTTTAATCATATAATCTCAGTTGCGTTTGGCTAAGGACAAACGGGTTTCAAGGTGCGGCAACGGCACTGTGTTTGATGGTCCATTTCTTCAAATTCGACTTGGCTAACAATACTATTTCGTCCTCCGTGATATCAACGATATTGTATTCCTCGCCGCCGAAAGTCAGCAGCGCGCCCACCCGGCGCGCATTCCAAACCTTGTTCTCCGGGCCGTATTTCAAATCCACCACGTACCCCTCGACGCGCTGAAACGGGTGGTCTTTGCTGATTTCCACGCGCTGGCCGCCGTCGTTTAATTCGAGCGCCACCGTCGCGTTGGCCGGGTTGTTCGGCAGCGGGCGCACCTCGCGCACGGCAAACACCTCGTTCTTGTCGCCCTGCCGGCAATACCGCTGCTTCTTGCGATCCCGCGGGTTGAGCGCCGCTTCATTCTCGATCCCAATCCGGCAGCGCAATCCCGAATCGGTCATCGTCACCTCATCCAGCGCCAGCTTCAGGTAAAGGGGCGTCTGCCGGGTCACCACCACCGCGTTCGGCCCCACACTGCTCGCATCCGCCTTCAGCAGCCGGCCCTCGGGCGTTTTCTGCCACAGCATCGGGTTGAACAGCTTGTTCGGCGCGGAAAAATCCACCGTCGCCGGCACCGCCGCCCGCTTGAGCGCCGCGTCCGCCAGGCTCAAGTCCAGGTTGGTCAGCGGCTGGACGTTGCGCGAAATCAGCCGGGTGCGCATCTCATCGAGTTTCTGCTTTTCCCCGGCTATCTTGAGCGGCAGAAAGGCCACCGCCACCGCCAGGCCCAGCAGCACCACGCCCAGCACGACCTTCTCGTAATGTTTCTTCAGGAAATCCATTTTACTTGGGGGCCAGCAGTTTCACCACCTCCAGCATCAGGGTGACTTTTAATTGCCGCTCATCCAGGGCCGGCGTCGGCCCCCGGCTGACGGGCGCGGCGGCCACCGGCATCGGCGGCACGTAGCGCGGCTGCATCGGGGCGGGGGCGGGAGCCGGTCCCAGCGAACGGCCCGCGCGCCCGTAACGTTCTTCAAAGGACATGGACGGCGGCGCCTCGGCCGCCATCGAAGGCGGCGGCGCGGCGGGCGTCGGCGGCGCGGCGGGCGTCGGCACCACCGCCGGCATGGTATACATCACTGGCGCCGCCGGCGTGACGGGCGCCACCACCGCCGGCGCCGGCTCGACGTTAATCGTCTTCACCTGCAAGCTGTAGGGCGAACTGGCAAAGCCGGCCAGCACCCCGGCCAGCTCCGAGCTGAAACAGTGAAACACCACCTCGTAGGGCGTGAGCACCGCCAGCTCATTCGTCTCGGAATGCTCCGGCAAATAATCCGTCTGCGGCCCCTTGTAATCGTCCTCCGAAATCCGCTCGCGCCGCAGGCTTTCCAGCGAATTGATGTTCGCCTGGAACAGCACCTCGCAAATGGCCTTCACCTCGCCCAACTGCACCGCCAGCAGGTCCGGGCTGCCCGCGGCATAGGCCAGCCGATGCCTTTGCGCCGCAAACGAAAAGCTATACGCCGCGGAACTGCCGCTCTCCCGCCCCGGCAGCGTCACGTTGGCCTTGGTGGCGGCGCGTTGCAGCCCATCAATCGTCCGGCTGAGCGCCGAGCTGAATTCCTGGCTGGTGACGTTCGTCGACTCGGTCGCGGGAATGCGGGGACACGGCTGAAAATGCGCGCGGGCCTTCTGCAAACAGGCCTGCAACTCCGCCTGCTGCTCTTTGGCGGCCTTAATGTTATCCACCTTGTCGGAGCCGGGATGGGGCCTTTGCTCATTCAACCGCTTCAGCTTGTCGTACTGTTCCTCGAGCTTCCCCAGCGTCTCGGCATTCTCCTGTCCTTTGGAATAAAGATACCAGCCGGCCAGCCCCATCAGCACCAGCGCCACGAAGCTCCCCACCAGAAAATACAAATTGCGCTTGATCCAATCCATAACCTAGAGCTTTAACGGGTGCCGAAGCCGGGCGATAATGCTGAAGGTGAACGTGCCCGTCTGCTCATCGTGGGTCACATCACTGGCCGTCCGGGTCGCCTGCGGATCCGGATCAAACAGGGGGCTGTTCTGCAATTCATGCAGCATGGCGTAAGCGATGCCCTTGTCCGCATCCGCCTGCCCCGAAACGTCCTTCACACTCACCGCGCGGAAAGTAAGGTTGAGGGTCGCGACCGCATTGGTATCCGTAACGGCGGCATCTGTCGGCTCCATGCCCTCCCCCGGGGTCGCCGGCGGCTCGGCGGCCACCCCCGCCGGCACCGGCTCGGCGGACACCTGGGGCGCCATCGCCGCCATCTCCAAATGATAGCGCCGCGCGAATTCATCATCTTCGGGCAGCCGTCCCGGCGCCAGCCCGGGCGCCAGGCCCGGCCCCAGACCCGGCTCCGCGTCCCCGGTCGGCCGGGGCGGGGTCATGGTCAACTGCTCGATCCACACGCCCGCCTCGGTGCGCAGCTTGCTCTTGGTCGTCTGCTCCACCCGCATCAGGGCCTGCCGCAATTCGCCAAACACATCCACCCAGTAATACCGGTCCTGAATCCAGCCCACCACCCGGTCCACCTCCGCCCGCGTCTTCTGCATTTCGCCGTAGGCCGACTTGAACTCCCTTTCCTTCTGCTGCAGCGGCGCGACATCCTTTTCCACGTTGGCCAGCACCTCCCGCTTCACGGCGGCCAGTTTGTCAAACAGGAACCCCATCGCCGCCACCACCGCCACCAGGCTGCACACCGTCGCCAGCAAATACGGCTTCTTCTGGTTGAAACTCTGCCAGCGCAGCGTGCTCGCCGGCATCAAATTCAGCTCCACCGGGCAGCGCGCCAGGTTGCGCAGCCCCAGCCCCACCACCTCGCCCAGCGAATGCGCCACCCGCGCCAGTTCCTCGAGGTTGAGCCCCGGATCCAACTGGATGTTGCGCAGCGGGTTGAAATACTCCACCGGCACATTCAGCTTCTCGGCGAAAAACTGCGCCGTATACGGCATCACCGACGCCCCGCCCGACAAAAACAGCCGCTGCGGCGCCGAGCCGCCCTGCTGGCCGCGGTAAAACTGCATGGTCTGGTTGACCTGGATATGCAGCCGCGTCATAAACTGCCGGGCAATCTTGGAGATCGCCGCCTGGTGCGGGTTATCCGGCTCCTCATACGCCCCGCCCAGGCTCACAAACCCCTCGTCAATCTTGAGCTTCTCCGCCGCGTCAAACTTCAGCTTCGCCTCATTGGCAAAATCCTGCGTGATGGAGTTCGCCCCCAGGTTGATGCTGCGCGAGAAAACCTTGCCCTTCTCAAAAAACAGCAGGTTGCTGGTCTTGGCGCCAATATCCAGCAGCATCGTGCAATCCTCCAGGTCGCCATAATTATAGCGAAACGCATTGCACAGCGCCGCCGGCGAAACATCCGTCAACTGCAACTGCAGCCCCGCCGTCTCCGTCACCCGGAACAACCCCTCCACCACGTTCGCCTTGATGGCCACCAGCATCACCTCCAGCTCCCCCCCGGGCGTCGTCCCGAGAATCTGGTAATCCCACACCACCTCGGCCAGCGGAAACGGCACATTCTGCTGCGCCTCATACTGGATCATCTGCGTCACCTTGCCCGCCTCCACCGGCGGCAGCTTGACGAACTTGGAAAACACGTGGAACCCCGGGGCGCTGACATTGATCTTCCGGGCCTTGATCCCCTGCTCGGCCAGGATCTCCTGCAACGCCTTGAGAATCACCGCCTCGCGAGTGCTTTCCTGCGCCCCCTCCGCGCCCAGCGCCTTGAGGCCGTATTGCTTCAGCCGCAACCCGCCCGCCTCGTTGACCTCGAACTCGGCCAGCTTGAGACTGCCCGCGCCAAAATCAACCGTTAAAAATGACTTCGTATTCAGCATTGCTGTCGTGGCTTGATGCCAACAAATCTTTTGCCGCCCGGGTTGGGTTAACCGGCAGGCAGCCAAGGGTGGTTACCGATAACCCCACCCACAGTCAAACAGAAAAAGAAAAAACCCAAGGGCCGTCCAACCCTAAGCCCCTAGCCCGGCCGCGCCGTCTCATGATTAAACCATGCGCCTTACCACAAACCATGCCAAGCCGCTTTTCCCTTGATTTCCGCCCCCTTCCCCAAATCGCGCGTGTGAACTTCACGCAAAAGGCGCGGCTCCCGCGCACCCTCCCGCCGCCCGCCGCGCTCCTCCGCCGCCGGGCTTCCGGCCCGCGCCCGCGCCCGCTTCCCGCCGCTCTCATTCCGCCCCGGCCGGGGGCCCGTGCCCCCGCCGCCGAATGCGCAGTTGCGCTTCCCCCGGCCTCGGATACACTAATCCTCATGATACCAATCACGCGGGCTTTAAGCGCCGAACACCGGATGTTCGAGGCTCTGTTTGACGAAATCGAAGCGTCGTTGAGCCACCTCAAGCATCTGGCTGACATAAAACAACTGGCGCGCCTGGTGGAAGGAATCCTGCGCCAACACGCCCGGGTGGAAGACGATTTGCTGCTGCTGGCCCGCGGCTTTTCCCGCACGGAACTGCGCCGCTTCGAGCAAACCCGCCACGAACACCAGGAAATTGACGGCCGCCTCACCCGCATCCGCGCCGCCCACGCCCTGCCCGAAGCCCGCACCCTGCTCCGGGGCGCCCTGGCCGCCTCCCGCCGGCACTTCAAAAACGAAGAACGCAAAGTCTTCCCCACCGTGGAAAAAGTCATGGACCCCCAGGCCCTGGCCCGGCTGGGCGCCGTCTGGTTCCTGCGCCGCCAGACCCCGGCGCGCTGGTCAATCTGACCCCCGGCGCATTCTGCCGTTGCCTTTTGGCGCGGCTCTGCTAAATACGCCATGTGACCGCGCCCAGCCTGCTGCTCCTGATCCCGGCCTACAATGAGGAGTTGCGCCTCGAACCCGTGCTGCGGGACTACGCGCGTTATTTCCACGACCACTACCGCGGCCGCTTCCAACTGGTCGTCGTGCTCAACGGCTGCACCGACAACACCCTCGGCGTGGTCCAGCGCGTCGCCGCGGATTACCCCGCCGTCTCCGCCCTCGATTTCCCCGAGCCCATCGGCAAAGGCGGCGCCCTGATTGAAGGGCTCAAACTGGCGCCGCTGGCCGACCTCATCGGCTACGTGGACGCCGACGGCGCCACCCCCCCGCGCGCCTTCCACGAACTGGCCCAACACATGGACGGCGTGGACTGCGTCATCGGCTCGCGCTGGCTGCCGGGCGCCGTGCTGCACGTGGAGCAGAGCGGCCGGCGCCGCTTCGCCAGCCGGGCCTTTCACCTCATCGTGCAGATCCTGTTCCGCATGAACCTCCAAGACACCCAATGCGGCGCCAAAGTCATGCGCCGCGAAGCCATCCAGGCCGTCCATTCCTCGCTGTGCATCGCCGACATGGCCTTTGACATCAACCTGCTCTACTCTCTCCATCGCGCCGGCTATCGCATCCGCGAAATCCCCACCGAATGGACCGACCAAATCGGCTCCAAAGTCACCCTGGCGCGCACCTCGCTGGTCATGTTCCTCTCCGCCCTGCGAATCTGGCTCATCTATTCGCCGCGAATCTACCGCCTGCTGCGCCCCCTGCGCCCGCTGGAAGGCTGGGTGTACCGCAAACTCCGCGCCCCCCAACCCCGTCCGGCCTCCCCCGCCCAGTCCCCCCGCTAACCCGGATCAGTTCCGCTTCCACCCCCATTCCGACTCCATTGCGCACGTAAGTCCCTGATTTTACAAGCAAACGGCATCCGTAAAGCTAAAAGCCCCCAGGACGCCCACCCGCTTTTGAAAACCCGCTCTTTGCCAGCCTTTGCTTCATAACTGGCTGTTTCTACGGAACTTAGTAATAATCCTCCCGTTCCCTCTCTTCGTTCCGGCCTTTCCAGGCATCCGCATCCACTATCCAGATACCGTGGATATACCCTGCCTTCAGGCCGTGTACAAGGGGTGTACAAGGGATGCCCATCGGGTGTACCAGCTAAAATCTCATGGACTCCCGGTGGGCATCCCTTGTACACCCCTTGTACACGGCCTGAAGGCAGGGTATGTCTGGGGTAAATCCAAGGTGCGTCTGAGCCGGCTTGGTTTGGATTCCGCCCCCAATTTACCCTTCCCGGCGTGCGTAAATCGTTGATTTTACAGGAGAAAGGCGCTCAAGGTCCGACGGTCAGGCCGTTGGATTCGCTTATCGAGGGGAATTACGCCCGAAAATCCGGCACTCCCCCGGGGGCTGGATTCGCTGGTGGCGCGGCCCGGAGGCTGTTTCCCGAACGCCCACGGAGCCTCGCCCATGCTCTGTGCTTTCTGCAGGGCAGCGCCGGGGGCTAATGGCCCAGGGGCGGACTGGCAAGCCGGAGTTCTGCGCTAAATTTCCACCGTTTGGCCGGGGATGGGCGCGGGGTAGCGGCCCTGGGCGTCGGCCTGGACGGGGGCGGGGCTTTGCTCCGTCAGCGCGTCCACGTTGGCGCAGAATTGGAAGTTGGAGGCCATGACTTCGTCCCAGGTGACGATTTTGCCCATGTGAACCGCGGCGCGGCCCATGATGGCGCCAAGGTTGGCCAGCGCCGCGCGGCGGGTTTCGTTGTGCGGTTTGTTTTGCCGGATGGCGCTGAGCAGCACGTCCCATTCGGCTTGCCAGGGGTTGACGGTTTCCCGGGGGGCGCGCCAGGTCAGGTTGGAGCGTTCCGTGCGCTGGTCTTTATAGATGTGGGTGGTGGGGGCGTGGATGTTGCCGGAGAACTGGGCGGCGCACCGGGTGCCGTGGATATAGGTGGCGAAGTCGGTGTAGCAATTGGAGATGCACCGGTTGACGACCTGGGCTTTGGCGCCGTCGGGGAAGGTGAACTCCACGGCGTAGTGGTCGAGGTTCTGGCTGCAATCGGTGCTGCCGGGGATGCGGCCGCCGACGCCGTGGGCGGCGACGGGCCAGGCATCCTTGATCCAGAAGCACTCATCCATCTGGTGAATCATCAGTTCGATGAACAGGCCGCCGCCCGCCCACAGGAACTGGTAGGGGTGGCCGGGGCTGAGCTGCCAGAGCAACTCGTTTTCCCCGCGCGGGAAGGGCGGCATGGCGTAGCTGGAATCCATGCGATAGGCCCGGATGAGCTGGATGTCGCCCAGCGCGCCGTCGCGGATTTGCTGGATGAGCGCCTGCCGGGCCGAGGAATGGCGGCACATCAACCCGGCGGCGATCTTGAGGTTTTTCTTTTCCGCGGCTTCGCCGGCTTTCAGGATGCGCTGGATGCCGCCGGGGTCGGAGGCGAAGTCTTTTTCCATGAACACGTTGACGCCTTTGGCGACGGCGTATTCCAGGTGCGGCGCGCGGAAGGCGGCGTGGGTGGCCAGGATGGCCACGTCGCCGGGGCGCAGGCAGTCAATGGCCTGGCGATACGCGCCAAAGCCCAGGAAGCGCCGCTCCGGCGGCACTTCGATCAAGTCCCTCAAGCTTTCGCTCAGGGATTTATAGGAGTGGTCCAGTTTGTCCCGGCGCAGGTCGGCCATGGCGACCAGTTTGACCGGCCCGCCCGCGCCGGACAGGGCGGCCCGCTTCGTGCCGCCGTCGTCGCCCAGGACCAGGCCGCCGGCGGACATGGCGTTGGCCACCGCGCCGCTGCCCCGGCCGCCGCAGCCGATCAAGGCCAGGCGGATGGTGTCATCCGCGGCGGCGTGAACGTGCGGCAGGGTCAGGCCGGCCAGGGCCGACAGGGCGGCCCAGCGGCCGGTGTCTTTCAGGAACTCGCGTCGGGTCGTGGGGGGATTCAGTTCAGGGCTCATAAATGTTTTGGCTCGAATAGTCACTTTTCCGGTTCCGCCGCCGGGCCGGCGGAAAACGAACCGGCCCGCCATGCTGGCGGGGCAGCGCTCGGGCAACACTACCGCGTCCGCCGGCCCGCGCCAACTCCAAAGATGGCCGCCCGGTAGGGAATTTCCTTACAGGATTTTCCCCCCGCAAAATACAGGATTCACCGGATACCCCTTCTGGCGCGGCGGCCGCATGCTATGGCATAATCATGAATAATCAATCGGCAGCGCGCGCCGCCCGCAAACGGGCGGGACGCCAGATCCGCATTGTGCTGGTGGATGATTCGGCGCCGGCCCGCGCCATGTTGACCCGCCTGCTGGCTCCCTACCTGCAGGTTTGCATTGCGGGGCAGGCGGCCAGCGGAACCGAGGGGCTGGCCCTGGCCGACCGGCTGCAGCCCGACCTCGTCATCACCGATCTGCAAATGCCGGGCGTCAACGGCCTTCAACTGGTCGAGCGGCTCCGGCGGCAGCACCCGGCGATGCGCTCGCTGGTCACCTCGGTTTATGAGAGCACGACCTGCCGCGCCGCCTGCCTGCGGCACGGGGCGGACGCCTTCATCGGCAAACAACGGCTGCCGGAGGAGTTTCCGCCCCTGCTGGCGCGCCTGTTTCCCGAGGCCGCCGAACCGGCAGCCTCACCTTGCCTGGAGTCAATATGAATGCACCGGCCAAACCCATCTCTAGCATGCGCCTCCCGATCCGGGAGGAAATCAGCGCCTGGGAAGTTCCCATCCGCCGCGAGCGGCGGCCGCGGACGGGCTCGGCCTCCCGGGCATGCCCGCCGGGCCGGCTGTTGCCCGGCGATGCTCTCAAACCAATCCCACCATCCCATCCGCCGGCCCCCACGCCGGCTCCCCAAACTCTTTATGTCAAATACTGCACTCTTACATCGCAAACCTCCTTCGGTTAAAACCCTCCCTGAAGTGGGCGCCGGCGCGCCGAACCCCGCGGCGTGCCAGGTCCGGGCGCTGGTTCCCGGCTTTCAAGGCGGCTGGTGTCTGGTACGGCCCATCCCCTACTGCCCGCACGGCTTTGCCTACGGCGACGGCTACCTGTGCCGGCACCCGGAAATCGAACGCATTATTGCGCGCACGCAGGCGCAGCAGTCCGGTCGTGCCGCGGGAAAAACTCCCCCCCGCGCTCCCGCCAAACGTTGAATCGAGTGTCCCGGCCCATGTCATCCTCCCACCCCCCCCTTCCGCCGTCCACGCCGCCGGATCCCGCGCGCGCGGTCGGCGCCGGCGCGCCCATTCCGGCAAAATGCCGGGCGGAGCGGAACCGGTATGGTCCCAACCTGGCGCGATGCCTCGTCCGGCCGGTTCCCCAATGCGCGTTCGGCTTCTATTTCGCCGGCGGCTATTTCTGTCGCCATCCGGAAGTTGATCGAATCATCGCCCGCACCCGGGGAAGCGCATGAGATCATACACCGTCACCCTTGCGTTCGAGGACTACCACAGCCATCGGCAGGTGGCCCTGGTCCTGCGGGGTGATTACTTTGTCGCGGAACGGGTAATCCGGGCCCCCAACCGCCAGACGGCCGTGCGCCTGGCGCTGCAGTGGTTTGCCAAATACTTTAAACACCACGCCGGGCCGCCGGAAAAGGTTCTCACTGTGGACGACCCCGCCGGGGAAGCAGCCTACCGTCCGGGCTTCAACGGCGACGATCTCCGGAACCTGTTTCTTCCGCCGGATGTCCGGGCACGGCTGCTCGCCGAAGCCCGGGGCGAGCTGGTTCATGACGCGGCGTCGGGCCGGCTCCGGTACCGGGACGGCGCGGCCTGCCAGCCGCCACCGGAAGCGCGCGGCCAGGTTCGGGTCATCGCCCCCTGCGTCTGCCAGAATGAGCGGGGAACGCTGTTCTACCGCATTACCGAGCAAACCCAGGCCTCCCGCTCGGGCCAGTTATTGCGCAAGCGCAAGACCCGGCTGATCCGGCTGACGGCCCGGACTTTGGCCGAAGCGGCCAAAGAGATTGAAGACCGCCGGCTGCATGAACTCCACCAGGCGCGCCGCGCGAGCCGGCAACGCTCCCTGGCCGTGCTCCAGAAGCTGGCCGCGGCCCTCGGGCCCGGCCCCGCAACCGCCGCCGCTCCCGGCGCGGGCGATTCCCCGCCGCTGCCGTTCCCCGCGGTACCCCCTCGGCGCGGCCCGGATTCCCAGCCCCCGCCGCCGAATAACAGCCCGTCCCCCGCCGCGGCGGCGTCGCCGCCGGACAAGCCGGGCGTCCTCATTCCGCTCATCCGCCCGCTGGACCCGGATCAGACGCCCTCCGCGCCCGAGCCCACCGCGGCGCGGCGTTAGTTCCCCGGCCGCGGCGGAGGGGATTGCCCGGCGGCGAGAGGCGGAAAGCGGGGCTGCATTTTAGGGGTGTCTTTTTTCTTCCGTTTGTGGCAGCATCCGGGCGATGGAAGTCATTATACAACCGAATAAGGAAGCCGCCGCCGCCCTGGTCGCCCGCATTGTCGCCCACGAACTGCGCGCCAACCCGCACCTGGTTCTGGGGCTGGCCACCGGCCAGACGATGGAATGCCTCTACCGCCACCTGGTGCGCCTGCACCAAACCGAGAACCTGGATTTCTCCCTCTGCCGCACCTTTAACCTGGACGAGTATGTGGGGCTGTTCCCGGCGGACCCGAATTCCTACCGCTACTACATGAATCATCACCTCTTCCGCCATGTGAACGTGGATATTCGGAACACCCATCTGCCCAACGGCCTCGCCACCAACCTCAACGAGGAATGTCTCCGCTATGAGGCGACGATCAAGGGATTCGGCGGCATTGACCTGCAGATCCTGGGCATCGGCAAAGCCGGGCACATCGGCTTCAACGAGCCCCTGTCCGCGCTCCATTCCCGCACCCGCGTCAAGGCCCTCACCCCCACCACGCTCAAACAAAACGCCGGGGCCTTCGGCGGCGAGGATAAGATGCCCCGGCGCGCCATCACCATGGGCGTCGGCACCATCCTCGAATGCCACCGCTGCGTCCTCCTGGCCACGGGCGACAGCAAGGCCCGGGTCATCGCCCAGGCCGTCGAAGGCCCGATCACCAGCATGATTTCCGCCACCGCCCTCCAGTTGCATCCCCGCGCCACCGTGGTGGTGGATGAGGAAGCCGCCAGCGAGCTCCGCGAAAAGGATTACTACCGCTGGATTTTCGACAACGAACCCGAGTGGGAGCACCTGCGCTGAGGCGCCGCGCCGCCCGCCCGCGGGCGCCCGGACCGGTCACGCCGGCCCCGGCGGCGTGTGCCGCACCAGGAGCGGGATGCTCGCCTGCGGCCGTCCGTCCAGGGCGATGTCAATGGCATACAACCCGGGGTGGTCGAACTTCAACTGCTGAATGTTCACGATGAAGTTGCGCGTGCCAAAATGCATATCGTCCGGGAGCGTCACCTCCACCGGGATGGGCGGAAACTGCGCGATGGAGCGGCCGTCGGCGTCCACGAAGTTCACCTGCAACTGGTGCCGCCCCTCGTCCGCGCTGGCAAACGTCACCCGCAGCGCAATCGAGCATTGCGGATGAACCGCCGGGAGCTGCTGCGTGTAGATCGTATCAAACGCCCCCAGCAAATTGAGCTTGCCGTTGTCATCCGTCGCCGCATCGCACAAAACCGCCACTTGAATATTCATCCGGCCCCGATTAAAGCGCACCCCGGCCGCCGGGGCACGCTTTAAATCCGCCGGCGGAGCCTCCACGGCCGCCGCCGCCTCAAACCCCGCCGCCCGGGCGCGCGGCCAGAAACGCCTTCAACTCCGCCGCGGTTTTGCCGCCGAACCCGGGCACCTCCGCAATCTGCTCGACGCTCGCCCGCCGGAGGCGCTGCACGGAGCCGAACTTCTTTAGCAAGGCCGCCTTGCGCCGCTGGCCGATGTGGGGAAACTCATCCAGAAGGCTCTCCGAAATCTTGCGCAGCCGCAGTTGCGCATTGTAGGTGTTGGCGAAACGGTGCGACTCGTCCCGCACGCGCTGCAAAAGCTTCAGCGCGCCGCTTTCCGGCGGCAGCCGGAGCGGCGCGGGCCGGCCGGCCCGGTAAATCTCCTCGAACTCCTTGGCCAGCCCGATCAGCGGAATGTGCCCCAGCCCCAGCTTCTCCAGCTCCGCCCGCGCCGCGCTCAACTGCCCTTTGCCGCCATCAATGAGAATGAGATCCGGGAGCGCGGCGGCGGCGGGGGCGGCGCGGGCCGCGGGCGGCGGGCCGCCGGGGCGGGCGGCGGGCGGGGCGCCGGCGGACAGCCCCTTCAGCACCCGCGTGTAGCGTCGGCGCACCACCTCGGCCACCGAGGCGAAATCATCCTGCCCGGCCACGGTCTTGATCTGGAAACGCCGGTAGTTGGCCCGGTCCGGGCGGCCGTGGCGGAAGCTGACCAGCGCCGCCACCTTAAAGGTGCCGCTGATGTTGGAAATATCAAACCCCTCGATGCGCGGCGGCGGCGCGGGCAAGCCGAGCACCCGCGCCAGCTCGGCCAGGTCCTTCTCCGGATCCAGCGCGCGCGGCAGGCGGTAAGGCACGCGCGGGAAGCGGCTCAGCTTCCGGGTCGTGCTCTGCAAATCCGACAGCAGGTCCCGCAACCGGGCCGCCCGCTCGTATTCCTGCGCCGCCGCCGCCGCCCGCATCTCCGCCGCCAGTTGCTCCTGCATCTCCGCGCACTGGCCCTCGAGGAACTCGCACGCCGCCCGCACCTGCGCCCGGTATTCCGCGGACGACACATTGCCGATGCACGGCGCGGTGCAGTAGCGCAGGTGGGCGTAGAGGCAATGCCGGTAATCCCGCGCGGTGGGGGTGAGCGGGCGGCAGCCGCGCAGGTGATACCGCCGCCGCACCAGCGCCAGCGTGGTGCGCAGCGCGCTCGAGTTCGGGAACGGCCCAAAATAGCGCGCGCCGTCGTCCTGCTTCAGGCGCGTCAGCGTAAACCGCGGGATCGGGTCGTTCAGGTTGACCTTGAGCATCAGGAACTGCTTGTCGTCGCGGAAACTGACGTTGTAGCGCGGGTGAAACTCCTTGATGAGCTTGCCCTCCAGCAGCACCGCCTCCGGATCGCTGCGCACCACGTGCACATCGAAATCGTGAATCGCCTCGACCAGCGCCTTGAACTTCAAATCCCATCCCCGCCGCCGCGCGGGCTGGAAATACTGGCTCACCCGCTTGCGCAAATCCCGCGCCTTGCCCACATAGATGACCGTCCCGAAGCGGTCCCGCATCAGGTAAATGCCCGGCTGGTGGGGCAATGTCCCGAGCTTCTTCCGTATCTGGTCGGTGGCGTTCATGCCGCCAACAGCTTACAACCCGCCGCCCCCGCGCGCGACTCCCAATCGCGCCGCCCGCCGCATTTTCCGTTTCCCATTCCCCCGCCTTCCGCTATCCTGGCCGGCATGACACTGCTGCAACGCGCAATTCAGGATTCCCTCGCCGTCACCCGCGCCCTGGGCGCGCTGGCCAAACCCCTCGACCGGGCGGTGGCCCTGGTGGTGGACTGCCTGTCCCGCGGGCATAAACTGCTGCTGTGCGGCAATGGCGGCAGCGCCACCGACGCCTCCCACGTGGCCACCGAGTTCCTCTGCCGCTTCCGCGAGGACCGCCGCCCCTACCCCGCCCTCTCGCTCACCGTCAACGGCGAGTTCATGACCGCCGTCTGCAACGACTACCACGCCGACGAAATCTTCGCCCGCCAGGTCTGGGGCCTCGGCCAAAAGGGCGACCTCCTCATCGCCTTCACCACCAGCGGCAAATCCCGCAACATCCTGCGCGCGCTCGAAGAGGCCAACCGCAAGAAGATGAAGAGCATCTGCTTCCTGGGCCGCGACGGCGGCTTCACCAAAGGCGTCGCCACGCTCGACCTGCTGGCCCCCGGCGACAATACCGCCCGCATCCAGGAAGCCCACACCCTCCTCTTCCACGTCCTCTGCGAGGCCGCCGACCAGAAGCTCCCCAAGTAGGCCCCGCGCCCGGGAGCGAAACCCCGCCGCCCGGAAGCGGACCCCGGCGCCACGGCCGGGAGTCCGCCCGCCCGGCGCCCCGCGAAACCGGAAGCGCGCGCCCACCCCGCAAGCCCGACGCAAAGGCGGGCGCGCAAATCACCCACCCGGACGGGTTTCCGGAATTAGTGGAACCGGGCCGGGAACTGCTTGGCGATGCCTTCGGTCAGAATATCTGCCAGGTGCAGCATGTGACGCAGGGCTTCTTCAAAACCGCCGAACGACTGGTTGTAATCGCCCTTCAGAATGCTGACCGAATAGGCAATGGTGTGCGTAATGTGCATCTCCAGGGCGCCCTCGGTTTCCTTGGCCGTCCAGTTTTTAGGGTTGGCGGTGGCCAGGAAACTTCCAATCTCCTTGGCGTTGGCGTACCAGTTCTTCACCGCTTTATCCAGCTCGGCCTTGTTATCCTCCTTGGCCGCTTTCAGGACCGGCACGGCCAACTGGATATGCTCCGTTAGCAGCTTGGCCAGTTGGTCGCCGGCGGCTTTCCCGTAGTAAGGCACAATGGCCGCGCCAATGTCTTTTTGGTTTTGCAGCAGGCGATCCAGCTTCGCCCCCAGCCCTTTGGGATCGTTATAGTAGGCATCCACGGTAATCAGCGTCCAATACATGTGGGCGCTCCAAAGCTCTCTCATGGCGCTGTTCAAGGCCTGCACTTTGGGCTGGCGCAGCAGCTTTACCAGGTCTGCGGAGGGGGCATTATTTGTCATCCCCCCGCCATGGTTCATGGGTTGTGCGTTTACGCCGGCAACGGCGCTCGCGAATACAAGGATTGCGATAAGTGTTTTTTTCATGCTTTCAACTATACGTGTTTATTACCTGTTTAGGACGTCTTGCCTCTATTATAAATAATACTATGCACAGTCTCCCCCCGGCAGTCAACTTTTTTTAAGGGGCGAAGGAGGGGGGGGCCACGGAATCCAGCGGTTTGGCCGGGGACAGCCAACCTGGGGGCCGGAATGAAAGCGCCCATCAATCCAAAGCAGCGGCCGCCCCTGAGAGCAACGCTGCCCTGCGGGCGTGCCCGGTGGGCGCGAGATTGCCAAAACCGCCCGCCTTGCCACCTCCTTAACCCAAACGCGGAACGGGGGGCCGGGTGTTGTCGCGCGCCCTGGTTTTTGGGCGGGATGGGGTCAAAGCTGGCGGGGAGATTCCCCCTCCCGGGCGGAGGTTGCCGAAAGGCGGCTGCTTGCGTTGCCCTCATCTTGGGCGGAGTATTCGACTGATTGGGGTGAGTTTGGTTGGAAGTTTAGCCTCAGGCTATTCGCGCAGGGGGAGTGATTGGCGGGATTGGTTCGGGAACGTGTTCAGGGGCGTTGGTTTTATCGTTCAGGAACCGAGGAGGGTGCGGTTGTGGGTTGACGGTGGTTAAGCGCTTCGGAGAGGGGGTCTTGCCGCACAGCAACGGCTTTGGGTTTAGAAAAATCTTTTCGCCCTCCTCTACCGAAACCCAGGCGCCGATAACAAACGACCCGGAGTCCCCCGCCGGAATCAGCCCGTGAGTGCCTTGAGGAAGAAGTTGCGCTGCTTTTCGCTGATCGGCAGGCGAAGGCGTTCCATCACCAGCAGCATGTCCTCCCAAACCCGGCGTTTCTCGTCCAGCGACGTTTTGCGCAGCAGGTAAGCCGGATGGTAGGTGGGCATCAGCGGCGTGCCGCGATACGTATGCCACTGGCCGCGGATTCGGGTGATGCCGGCTGTCCGGCCCAGCAACCCCTCGACCGCGGTCGCCCCCAGCGCGACGATGACCTCCGGCCGGATGATATCAATTTGCTCGTGCAAATAGGGAAGGCAGGTCTGCATCTCCTCCGGGGTGGGCTTGCGATTGCCGGAAGCCTGGCCGGGCGTGTCCGGGCGGCACTTGAGAATATTCCCGATATAGACCGCCTCCCGGGTCAGCCCCATTGTGCGGATGATCTTGGTAAGCAACTCACCCGCCCGCCCAACGAACGGCTCGCCCTGGGCATCTTCATCGGCGCCCGGCGCTTCGCCGACGAACATGAGCCGGGCGTCCAGGGCACCCACGCCAAAAACCACGTTCCGGCGCGCCGCCGCCAGCCGGGGACACTTCACGCAAGCCAGCACGCGCTGGCGCAACCCGGCCATAGCCGCCGCCCGGGCTTCCAAACTCAACGGCGGCGAGGCCGCCAGGGGCGGCGGCGGGGCCGCCGGAGCCGTGGGAAGCGCCGGAGTTGCCGACGGGAACGGGGACGGCACGGATCGGGCCGGGCCGGCGGGAACGGCAACCGGCGGCGGTTCGCGCAGCCGCGCCAGGGTCTCCGGCGCGACCGGGATAAAGCGAACCCCGCGCTCCTGCAGCGCTTCCACATGCTGAATGATCGCGTCTAGCGCCTGATAATACGCCGTGGACATCCCGGCAAATCTAGCCCGAAGGCCGCCCCGGCACGAGGGATTTATTTGAGGCATCCCCAACCGTCTGAAACCCGCTTGACAAGCACGGGAACAGCGATTATATTTCGCCTTGGCGGATAACAACTGATTGTAGCAGGTGCCCGGCGCCAAGACTGGGCCGGGCGGAAATAGTATGAAAACGTCCACGCAGGGCGGCCCTCCATTGGCTACAGGAGGGGTGCGCCCTGCTCACTGGCGGCGAGGGCAAAACCAAAAATCCGCCCGCCCACGCCTCCGTCCATGAACAACCTGAAACCAAACCTCCCATGAAAACAAAACTCCCCTCCCCCGCCCGCGGGGCCTGCGGCACCCGGGCATTCCGCGCCGGCCTCGCCGGCGCATTCCTGATCCTGGCTGTGGCGGCTTCCCTGCCCGCGGCAACGGTGAAACTGCAGCCGGGAATTAATGGCTACGCCGGTGCGGCCGATGCCTAGCTGGACGAGAGCCACAAGTCGGACAACTACGGCGGCTGCTCTTATCTCCGCGTCCAATACAACAGCGGCATGAGTGATTGCACGCTGGTCCAATTCACCCTGCCGTCGCTCAGCTTCCAGAGCCTGACCCGCGCCACACTGGGGCTTTATTACTATAACGACTACAGCATGCAAAAGGATAACGCCCTTGGCATCACCCCTTACCGCATTATCAGCGGCATGTCCTGGTATGAAAACATCTACAACGGCACCTCCGGCCACGGAGTCAACTGGAGGTACCGCGACGACCTGCAGACCCAGCCGTGGACCCTCCAAAATGGGGCCTGGAACGACAAGGTGGACGACGGCAATCCCCCGCGCAAAATCAAGCGGGCGGACGGCACCCCGCCGGATGCCATTGCGCCGCCAGCCTGGGTCACCTGGGAAGTCCAGCGTTCCGTCGCCCAATGGTACGGCGGCCAGCAAAATAACGGCCTGGTGCTGTATCAATCCAGCTTCGAGGGGCCGGGCTCCATCGTCGCCGGGCTGTTTCATGCGCGGGAAAACGGCCTTCCCAGCTACAGTCCCTACCTCGAGATCGCCTACGCGGGGGCGAACCTTTACTGGAGTGGCGCCGCCTCCGCGATCTGGGATAACGTGGCCGGCAATTGGGACGTGGGCGGTTTCCCGGGCGCCTACGGGGACGGTGATTTCGTCACCTTCCGCGATGGCGCCAGCCACCCGGACATCACGATCGCGGTGGGCGGCGTGGCGCCCGGCTCGGTGCTGATCAGCAATACGGCGACCGCCTACCGCTTTTCCGGTGGCAGCCTCGGCGGCGCGGGTCCGCTGGTCAAACAAGGTGCCGGCCCGGCCACGCTGGGGGCCGGCAACAGTTACGGCGGGCTGACGCTGGTCAAGGCGGGCACGCTGATTATCACCGCCCCCAACGCGCTGGGCGCCACGAGCAGCGGCACCGTCGTCAGCAACGGCGCGGCCCTGGCCTTTCAGGGCGGCGTGAACTACAGCAGCGCCGAGCCGGTGACGCTCGCCGGAAACGGTGACGGCGGCGGCGCGCTTTACGCCGTCAGCGGCAACAACCGCTTCTCCGGGCCGATCACCCTGGCGGCGGCGGCGACGATCTCCTGCGCCAGCGGAGAACTGGCGCTGGCGGGAATCAACAGCGCCGGGTTCGGCCTGACTTGCGACGCCGCCGGCACCATCGCGGTCAACGGCCCCATCAGCGGAACGGGCAGTTCCTTAACCAAGAACGGCAGCGGACTATTGCGCCTGTCCGGCGCCGGCGCCAGCCCCTACAGCGGAAACACCGTCATCCACCGCGGCACGCTCGCCCTGGCCGATGCGGCGGCGATCCCCTACAGCCCGGTCATCACGGTGGCGGACGGCGCGTCGCTGGAGGTGTCCATGGTCACGGGCGGGTTCGAGCTGGGCGGCCTTGCCAACCAGACACTCCAGGGCGGCGGCAGCGTGAGCGGCGACGTCACCGTCCAGATGCGGGGCCGTCTTGAACCGGGCGACAGCCTGGGAACCCTTACCTTCCTGGGCAACCTGACCCTGGCGAGCGGCGCGCTCACCGTTTTCGAGCTGACCAACGCGCCGGCCATGAGCGGCGGCACCAACGACCTGATCCGGGTGGGAGGCGACCTGGCGGTGGATAACCAAGTCGTGACGATTCGAGTGCTGGGCGCCGGCCCCTTGCGCGACGGCAGTTATCAGCTCTTCCATTATGCCGGGGCCAAAACCGGCGCCTTCAATCCCACCCCCGTTTTCCTGAGCGGCGCCCCGGCGCCTGGCAGCACGGTGTGGATAGATGAAAGCGTGACCAATCAGATCCGTCTCGAGGTGGTGACGCCCGTGCCCACCGTGACCTCGGTGACGACTCGACCGAATCCCTCGCTGCCGGAGGAGACGGTCACACTTCGGGCCCTCGTCAACGCGCTCAACGCGGAAACGAACGTTACGCCCACCGGCAGCGTCACCTTTACGACCAACGGCGTCCCGCTCGGGCCGCCCGTGCCCCTGGACAATGGCCAGGCGCTCATGGACACCGCCGGCCTGGCGCATGGCCTAACCCCAATCCTGGCCGAATACCCGGGCAACAGCCAATTCCTCGGCAGCACCGGCAGCGTCGTCCACCTCGCCAACACGCCACCCGTTCCCGGCCCGCACATCCTCTACGTGCTCCAGAATGAAAAACAGCTCCTGCCCGTCGCGGCGCTGCTGGCCGAAGACCTGGACCCTGATGGCGACCCCCTGAACCTTGCGGACGTCAGCGCCCTGAGCACCAACGGCGGCCCCGCCGCGCTGGTCGGCACCAGTTCCCTGGCCTGGCTGCCCAAACCCGACTACGTCGGCGGCGACCTGCTCACTTACACCCTGTCCGACCCCTACACCAGCGTCACCGGCGCGATCTGCTTCCACGTGCTGACCGGAGACGACCTGACCAACAGCGTCCTCGATATCAGCAACCTGGGCGGTGGGGTGATGGCCCTCACCGCAACCGGCATCCCGGGCTGGCCCTACGTGGTCCAGTCCGTCCCCAGCCTCACGCTCCCCCTGTCCTGGCAAACCCTCGGCACCAACCTTGCCAACTCGGCGGGCTGGTTTCAGTTCACCGACACGGTCGCGACCAACCTCGAGCGCTACTACCGTGTGTTCACAGCCCCCAACCCGACTGCCTGGCAAATCTACGACGCCGAACTGCTGACCCTGGAAACCACGGGCGCCACCAGCCCCTTTAGTGTCATGCTCCGCGAAAGCCCCTCCCTGCTTTCGCGCGGCGTAACCCTGATTAAACCAAGCGCCACCAGCCACTGCACCATCAGCAGCGGCTTTGACGTGTTCACCGAGATCAGCCTCGACCAGGGCCATAGCTGGCACCCCGCCACCAACGGACCCGTCTCGCTAATCCTGACGGGCGGCCTGCCGCTAAACCAGTTCCCCGGTGAAAGTCTTCCGCCGCTGATGGGCCGGTATCTCTCACCGCCGGAGCAACCGGAACTCTATTCGCCCGGAATCCTTATCAAAGACCTCGCCCTTCACGGTTTCAGCGCCACCTTCGCGCCTCCCAATCCCGGCGAGGTTTTGCTCTATCACTTGGATGCCATGCTGGACTTCTGGGTGTCTTTTGACGGCGGGCAAACCTTCCAACCCCACAGCGCTCCCGCGCGGGTCGTCATCCAAATCAAGTGCCGATAATGGCTCCATAAGCCGCAAGCCAATGCCCCCGGCGGTTTGAACGGTCGCCGGGGGGTTGGTGGCTAATAAATAACGGCCAAACCCGCATTGGAAGATTTACCGGCGCAAGCAGTGATTCAGCCCGCCGCGAAGCCGGAAGGATGGGCTTTCCCCGGGGTTTGCATCTCTGCATAACTGAAAAATCAAGGCCCGCAGCCCTTCGCGCTCTCCCGCAAAGCAGCGGCAGCACGGGAGCGCGCGCTACTGTTCACGGCCAAATTCCCCCGGCAGCGGATTCGGCCAGCCCGCGCGGGCGCTTTTTTAAGCGGCTTACTTCAGCCACAGAATGGTGATGCCCTCGTTGGTGGCGTTCAAATCCGGGTCGCCGCGCAATTCGGGCACGGCGTCCAGCAGGGCCAGCACCTGGGGGGTGAATATGGAAAAATCGTCACCGGGGATAAAATCCCGGATGACCCCCTCTTTTCGGCGCAGCCGGAAGGATTTGCGCAGGCCGACGCACAGCGCCCCGCCCTTGCCGGACGAGCCGTAGCCGTGAATCACTTTGAGCACCCGGACGCCCTCGCGTTTGGCCCGGCGGATTTCCTCGAGCACCCGCCGGCGCGCCTCTTCGAGCGAGGGCAGCCCGGCTTCGATAAGACAGGTTCGAATCACGCGCATATCCCGAACGCCAAAGGTCGGCGGCGGTCAGTTTTCCGCCCGCCGGGCGGTGTGAATCCCGATCAGAATCAGGAGGGCGCAGGCGAGTTTGAGCGCCTGCACGAGCGTGATGCCGCGCCAGGAGAGGTCGGCGAAACGGTCCACGGCGTGCAGCGATACGAGGTTGGCCGCGGAAATGCCGAGGTAAAGGCCGCCGGCCAGCAGCAGCAGCCGGCGCGGGCGGCGGGCGCGGCCGCCGAGGATCAGCCAGACGAGGGTCGCCGCGCCGGCGAGGCTGACGCTGATTTTCTGGAACGCGGATCGCAGGTAGTAGAGATCATGCGCACGCGCGATTTCCCGGGCGCGCGCGCCCAGCCAGTCCTCCACCGCGAACAGTTCCCCCAGGCCGGCCAGCAGCAGCAGCACGGCGAGGATCTGCCAAAAGCGGGTGTCCGCGCCGGCGGCGGAGGCGGCGGGGGCGGCCACGGCTCGCCGCGCCATCACGGCGCCGGCCAGGAACAGCAGCGCGGTCAGCCAGCGGGGGACCGCCGCCGCGCGCGGGGAACGGCCCGCGCGGTCGTCGGGCGGTTGCACGCGCAGGGGTTTGAGTTGCGTCTCGACCCGGGCGCCCGCGCCGTCGCGCACCGGGATGAACTCGGTGAACGCCATCCGGGTATGGTCGCGCCACTGGCCCGTCCGGCTCAGGTAGATGAGCCCGGAGACGAATTGCAGTTCCTTCATGGAGGGCACCCGGAGGGTGAAATCAAAGGTGCCGCCCTCCGGGCCGGCGGGTTGGGAGCCGCCGCAGGCCAGGCATCCGAGGGTGCCGTTGCGCGTTGTTCCCCAATGGAGATCGGCGCACACGCGCGCCGGCTCCGCCAGCGGGGCCAGGTGCACGCGCAGCGTCAGGGGCTGTCCGGCAACCGCGCGGCGCGGGGCTTCCACCCGCAGCCAGTTGACGCGCGGTTCCAGGGCATCGAGCCCCCACCAGATGACCGCCGCGGCGGCCAGAGCCAGCCCGGCGGAGACACGCCAGTCAAGTTTCAGCCACGGCGGCATGAGGCTCACGGAATCCGCTGCCGCGCCAACTGTCCGGCCACGCGGGCCACCGTTCGGCCCGGCAGGCTGTCCGCGTCGAAGGGCCGCAGGCGGAAGTGGTAGCGCTGCGCCTGGCAGGGGATGAGATAGGGCTCGTGCGGCCAGTAGCCCCAACTGTTGTCGCCGCCCAGGCCCTGCTGCCGCCAGTCCAGGTTGAGCACCACGAAATCCCGCCGCGGCAGCTCGAACGGATGCGCCGCGGCCTGGAGGTCGTCGGGCGTGTGGTGGAGGGCGTTGACGCTGAGCCGCGGCTGCCCGACGGCGAGCAAGCCGAGGCCCTTGCGATTGGTCAGCGCCGCCCAGCGGACTTCCACCTTGTTGCCGCTTTCCCCCGGCTCGACGTAGTCCGCGAAGAATTGTTCGCGCACCGAACCCGAGTACAGGCCGACGCGCGCGTCCTGGCGGTCGCAGTAGGTTTCCTGCGGCCCGGGCCCCAGCCAGGTGATGTGGTCAAACCCGGGCGGCATGATCATTTGCAGGCCCAGGCGCGGCAGTGGGGGCAGGTTGGTCCGGCCGGGGGCGAACGCCGCCTCCACCTCGATATCGCCCGTCCGATGCACGGTGTAAGTGGCGGTCCAATCCGCTTCCACCCGGGGCAGCCGCTGGTGGATGGTCACGACAACCGTGTCCGCCTTTTCCTCGGCGCGGAAGGCGCGCACCTCGGCGCCGGTGTGCGCGGTGCGCCAGATGCCTTGCGATTGGGCCATGTCGCGCCCGCGGTCGTTATCCGTCGGGGCGCGCCAGAAGTCGGGGCGCGGCGGCGCCTGGATCAGCTCGACGCCCTTGAACTTCAGCGAGCAAAGCGTGCCGGCCCGCGGGTCGAAGGTGGCGGCAAAGTCCCGGCCGGTGACGGTGGTTTGCGAGGGCGCCTGTCGGAGGCGCAGCGCCGGGAGGCGGGCCAGGTCCGGCGCCACCGCCGGCGCCATCTCCGGCAGTTGGAACTGCTCCCAGGCGAGCTCATGCCCCCGCCGGGCCCAGGGTTCGTCATGCTTCAGGCGGAAGCTGACTTCGAGAAAGTATTCCACGCCCGGCGCGGGCTTAAAGGGCTTCACCGGGAGGGCGAGGGACGCGGTTGCGCGGGGCGGGAGATTGGGGGCGGGCAATTCGCCCTTTTGCAGTTCCCGGCCCTCCCCGGTCAGGCGCCAGCTTACCGTTGCCAGGTCTTTCAGGTTGAGGAAATCAAACCCGTTCTTCACTTCGATCACCCGCGGCTGCCGGGGGCTGGTTGAGGCCGGCGAACCGCCCGCCAGGTCAACCGGCCGGCAGTGGATGGACTGGTAAACGTGCTTCACTTCCAGCAAGCCCGGGTGCGGCCGACGATCGGGCGTCACTAGGCCATTGCACAGGAAGTTCTGGTCGCTGGGCGTGCCGGGGGGGCCATAATCGCCGCCGAACGCCCAGAAGGTGGGCTCGCCCGGCTTGGGCCGGCGCACCGTGCGCGCGGCGTTGCGGGCGCAGGGCTCGCGCAGCGCCTGGTCCGCCCAATCCCAGATGAACCCGCCCTGCAGGAAGGGCTGGGTATAGATCAAATCCCAGTAGAGCCAGAGATTGCCGGTGCTGTTGCCCATGGCGTGGGCGTATTCGCACATGATGAACGGGCGCGCGCGCCGGGATCCCGCCGGGAGCGTGAATTCGTCCCCCCACTTGCTTTCGATGCGTTCGCCCGCGGCGTATTGCCGGAGCATGCTCGGGCGGGGATACATCGGGCAGATGATGTCGGTGTTGCGCGCGAAGCCGGCGCGCTCATACTGCGCCGGGCGGCTGGGATCGCGCTGTTTAATCCAGTCGTAGGTGGCCATGAAATTGGTGCCGTTGCCGGCCTCGTTGCCGAGGGACCAGATGATCACCGAGGGGTGATTTTTATCGCGCTCGACCATCCGGAGGGTGCGGTCCAGGTGCGCGGCCCGCCATTCCGGGACCCGCGCGAGCGATTCCGCGCCGTAGCCCATGCCGTGGCTTTCGATGTTGGCTTCGTCCACCAAATACAGTCCGTAACGGTCGCAGAGATCATACCAGGCCGGCTGGTTCGGGTAATGCGCGGTGCGGACGGCGTTGAAGTTGTATTGCTTCATCAGGTGGATATCGCGGATCATGCTGTCCACGGTGACGGCCTGGCCGTAGTCGGGGTCGCTTTCGTGCCGGTTCACGCCCTTGATCAGGATGCGCTGGCCGTTGACCAGCAGGTTTCCGTCCTTGATCTCGACTTTTCGGAACCCGACCTTTACGGGAATCACCTCCAGCACGCGTTTCCGGTTGTCCTGGAGGGTGAGCAGCAACTGATAGAGCCAGGGCGTCTCCGCGCTCCATTTCAGCGGGTTGGATACGCGGGCATGAAGGGCCGCCTCGGTTTCCCGGCCCGGCTCGGCATAAGCCGGCTTCGGCGCGCCGAAGCCCCCGACGGGGCGGCCGGCCGGATCGAGCAGGGTCGCCTCGAGGAATAACGCGCGGGGCCGGCGGGTGTAATTGGTAATCTTCAAGTTAACCTGCAGCGTGGCGTCGCGGTACCGGGCATCCAGGTCGGTCTGGACCTCGAAGTCGCGGATATGGACCTCGGGCGGCGACCAGAGATAGACATCCCGGAAAATGCCGCTCAGGCGCCAGAAGTCCTGATCTTCGAGATAGGAGCCGTCGCACCAGCGGAAGTTCTCGACCGCCAGCATGTTCTCGCCGGGGACAAGGAACGGCGTGAGGTCGAACTCCAGCGGCGTTCGGGAATCCTTGCCCATGCCGACGAAGTGGCCGTTGACCCAGACCTGGCAAAAGGAGTTCACGCCGTCAAAGGTCAGCAGCACCGGGCGGCCCGCCCAGGCCGCGGGCACGGTGAACGGGCGGCGGTAGGAATTGACGGTATTGTTCGGGTCATCGGCCGGCACCAGCGGCGGGCGCCAGGGTTTGGGCCACGGGTAGGGGATGTTCACGTAAATCGGGATGCCATAGCCCTCCAGCTCGACGTTGGCCGGCACCGGGATGGCCGGCCAGGCCTGGTCGCAAAATCCGGGTTTCCAGAAATCCGGCACGCGGGCGCGGTGGTTCTGGCCGTAATGGTATTTCCACCGGCCGTTGAGCGAGCGATAGAAGGGCGATTTCACCCGCTCGGCATTCGATACCGGGCCGATCTGCCGCGCGGTCCTGGCGTCCGGGCAGATGACCATGGTGGCGTGGGGCGCCAGGTTGTTGCGGCCCGTCAGCTGGGGATTTTGCCAGTCTTCGAGCGCGCCCGCCGGGCCGGGGCCGGCGACGGCCAGCGCCAAAAGCAGCGCCGGCATCCGGGACGGGAACGGTTTGATCGTTGTCATACGCCCATGATGTAGCCGAAAGACCCGCTGGGTGGCAACTCGTACCCCGCCCGCGCGGTGGGCGTTTCCTTGACCTGGCGGCCCGGCTCCTTCATCCTGTCGGGGCGAACTGTTATGGCACTCGAGCAACACATGCTCTCCGAACTGCGGCGTCTCGTGGGCGCCGACCAGGTCCTGACGGCAAAGGAAGACCTGATCCCCTACTCCTTCGACGGCACCGCCGCGCTGCAGCAACTGCCGGAGTGCGTTGTCTTTGCCCGCTCCACCGAACAGGTCGTCGGCGTGCTCAAGCTGGCCGGCCAGGCCCGGACCCCCGTCGTGACGCGCGGCTCCGGCACCGGCCTGAGCGGCGGCAGCCTGCCCAGCCCCGGGAGCCTCGTCCTGGGCCTGGCCAAAATGGACAAAGTGCTGGAACTGGACCGCGCCAATCTCACCCTGCTGGCCGAGGCGGGCGCCACGACGCAGGCCATCGCCGACGCCGCGAGCGCGGCGGGCCTGTTCTATCCCCCGGACCCCGGTTCCCTGAAGATATCCACCATCGGCGGCAACGTAGCCGAGAACTCCGGCGGGCTGCGCGGCCTCAAATACGGCGTCACGCGCAATTACGTCATGGGGCTGGAGGTGGTGCTGCCGGAGGGCGAGGTGCTCTGGACAGGCAATAAGTGCGTGAAGGATGCGGCGGGCTACTCACTGCGCGATCTGTTCATCGGCTCCGAGGGCACGCTGGGAGTCATCACCAAAGTGCTGCTCAAGCTCATCCCCAAACCGGCGGCCCAGAAAACCCTGCTGGCGACCTTTCCCCAGATGGACCAGGCCGCCCAGACGGTTTCGGACATTATTGCCGCCCAAATTATTCCCTGCACGCTGGAGTTCCTGGACCGCACCACCATCCAGTGCGTTGAAGACTTCGCCCGGGTCGGCCTGCCGCTGGATTGCGAGGCGCTGCTGCTTATGGAAACCGACGGCCACCCCGGCGCGGTTGCCGAGGAAGCCGCCCAAATGGAACGCATCGCCCGCCAGAACGGGGCGACGGAGGTGCGCGTTGCCAAAGACGACGCCGAGGCCGCCCGGCTGGCCACGGCGCGGCGCAGCGCCCTCTCCGCCCTGGCCCGGGTTTCCCCGACGACCATTCTCGAAGACGCCACCGTGCCCCGCAGCGAGCTGGCCCGGATGATTCGCTTCGTGGCCGCCGTCGCCGCCAAATACCAGTTGCGCATCGGCACCTTCGGCCACATGGGCGACGGCAACCTGCATCCCACCTTCCTCACCGACGAGCGCAACGCGGAGGAAATGCACCGGGTCGAGCAGGCTTTCCAGGAAATCTTCACCGAGGCGATTCGCCTGGGCGGCACCATCACCGGCGAGCATGGCATTGGCGTGTCCAAGAAATCCTTCCTGCCCCGGTTTGCCGGGGACGCCCAGATGCGCGTCATGCGCGAGCTGCGCCGGGCGCTCGACCCGCGCGGGATTCTGAACCCGGGAAAGATGTTTGACGCGTGACACCCCCGGTTTCTCACCTGAAGGGCCTCGACTACGCGGTGGTGCAGCAGTGCATGCACTGCGGGTTATGCCTGCCCACCTGCCCGACCTACGACGCGACCAAGGTCGAGCGCCACAGCCCGCGCGGGCGCATCGCGCTCCTGCGCGCCCTGGCCGACGACCGGATGGAATTGACGCGCACCTTTGCGGAAGAAATGTATTTCTGCCTCGGCTGCCTGGCCTGCATGACCGCCTGCCCGGCGGGGGTCAATTACGCCGAGCTGTTTGAGCATGCCCGCGCCGAAGCCGAGTCCAGCGGCCTGCTCCGCTCGCCGCGGCGCAATCTGATTCGGGCGTTTGCCATCCGCTGGCTGTTCATGGACCTGGGCCGCCTGCGGTTCGTGGGCCGGCTGCTGCGGCTTTACCAGCAGCTCGGCCTGCAAACACTGGTCCGGCGCAGCGGCGCGCTCCGGCTCCTGCCCCGGCGCCTGCGCGAGCTGGAGGCGTTGACGCCCGATATTCAGCCCCGGTTCTCCGCCGAGCTGATCGCGCCCGTCACGCCCGCCCTGGGCCCCCGGCGCTACCGCGTCGCCCTGCTCACCGGCTGCGCCCAGGACCTGATCTTCAGCGATGTCAACCGGGACACGGCGGAAGTGCTGGCGCGCAACGGCTGCGAAGTCATCACCCCGCCGAAGCAGCTCTGCTGCGGCTCGCTCCACGCCCACAACGGCGAATGGGCGCTGGCGCAGGAACTGGCGCGCAAGCAAATCGAGCAGTTTCCGCCCGACCAGTTCGACGCCATCATCAGCAACGCCGGCGGCTGCGGCTCGCACCTCAAGCACTACCACAAACTGCTGGCCGCCGACCCGGTTTACCGCGACCGGGCCGCGCTCTGGGACCGGAAGGTGAAAGACATCCACGAGTGGCTGATGGAGATCGGCGTCCAGCCGCCCGCCCGGCCCGCGCCGTTGCAGGTGGTGACCTACCACGAATCCTGCCACCTGGCGCATGGGCAAAAGATCACCGCCCAGCCCCGCCAACTGCTGCGGCTCATCCCCAACCTGCGGTTGGTCGAGCTGCCCGAAAGCACCTGGTGCTGCGGCAGCGCCGGCATCTACAACATCGTGCAGCCGGAGATGGCCAACCAGCTCCTGGAACGCAAGCTCCGGCATATTCAATCCACCGGCGCGGCCATCGTGGCCAATGGCAATTCGGGGTGCCTCCTGCAACTCATCAACGGCGCGAAGCAGAAGAACCTCCCGGTGCGCGTGGTCCACCCGGTCACGCTGCTCGCGGAAGCCTACCGGCGATGACCGAATAGCTTTATGCCCACCCGTCCGGACCTTATCGCGCGCCTGACCCAGGCGGGGATCATCGCCATTGTCCGCGCGCCGCGGGCCGCCCAGGTGGAGCCGCTGTTTGGCGCGCTCCTGGCCGGGGGCCTGAACGCCATCGAAATCACCCTGACCACCCCCAACGCGCTGGAGGCCATCCGCGAAGCGCGGGCCAAAATCGGCGCCCGCGCCGTGACAGGCGTCGGCACCGTGCTCCAGGCGGAGGACTGCCGGGCGGCCCTGGCGGCGGGGGCGGAGTTTGTGGTCACGCCCGTCTGCCGCCCGGAGCTGGTGGCCATTGCGCATGCCGCCGGGCGCCCCATCATGCTCGGCGCCTATACCCCCACGGAAGCGCAAACCGCGCACGAAGCGGGCGCGGACTTCGTGAAGATCTTTCCGGCGGACAAGCTGGGGCCGGGGTATATCAAGGCGCTGCGCGGGCCGTTGCCGCATTTGCGCCTGGTGCCAACCGGCGGCGTGGACGTGCCGAACGTCGCGGATTTCCTGAAGGCCGGCTGCGCGGCGCTGGGCGTCGGCACGGCGCTGGTCTCCCCCGCCCTCCTCCAGGCGGGAGACTGGCCGGAGCTGACCCGCCGGGCCGCCGCTTTCGTCGCCGCCGTCCGCGCGGCGCGGGAGGGCGCCTTTTCGCATTGATTCGGCCCGGAAGCTGCCTAAATTGAGCGGGTGAGCTCGACGAACTATCGCGCGCGGCGGGCGACGCTGGATGATCTCGGCCGGCTGGCGGTGCTCTGGAAGTCCATGCAATTCCCGGCCGAAGACCTGGCCCGGCGCGTGACGGAATTCCAGGTGATCGAGGATGCGCAGGGGAACCTGCTGGGCGCGTTGGGGCTTCAAATCGCCGAGCGCCAGGGCCTGCTCCACAGCGAGGCCTTTGCCGACTACGCGCTGGCCGAACAACTGCGGCCGCTGCTGTGGGAGCGCGCGCGCGCCGTCGCGACCAACCACGGATTGCTGCGGCTCTGGACGCAGGAAACGGCGCCCTTCTGGAGCCGCTGCGGCCTGCTCCCGGCTGACGCGCCGGCGCGGGAAAAACTGCCGCTCCTGTGGCGCGGGCCATCCGCCGCCTGGCTGACCCTGAAGCTGAAGGACGATGTGGAAACGGTGATCTCCGCCGACCAGGAATTCGCCCTGTTCATGCAAGCGGAAAAGCGGCGCACCGAGCGGGTCTTTCGGCAGGCGCGCATCCTGAAGGCGGTGCTAACCCTGGCGGCCCTGGCGCTGCTGATCGCGGTGGCAGCCTGGGCGTTCAGCCTGTATCTGCGCCACTCGCAGCTACCCCACCACTGAACCCGGCGCGGGCGGGAGGGTGAACTCGTCGGCGTGATAGGAGCTGCGAACCATCGGCGCGCTGGCGACGTGCCGGAACCCCAGCGCCCGGGCGCGCGCGCCGTATTCCGCAAATTTCTCCGGCGGAATAAACTCCACCACCGGCAGATGCCGGAGCGTCGGCTGCAGGTATTGCCCCAGGGTGAGCAGGTCGCAGCCGGCCCGGCGCAAGTCGGCCAGGGTGGCGAATAATTCCTCCTCGGATTCCCCCAGCCCCAGCATCAGGCCGGACTTGGTATAGACCGTCGCGCCGGCCTTCGCCTTGACCCGTTGCAGCACGAACAGCGAACGCTCATACGTCGCCCGGAACCGCACCGTTGGCGTAAGCCGCCGCACGGTCTCGAGGTTGTGGTTGAAAATCTGCGGCCGCGCGGACAGCACGGTGTCGAGCGCCGCCTCCCGCGCGTTGAAATCCGGGGTGAGCACCTCGATCACCGTGCGGGGGCTCACCGCGCGCACCGCCTCGATGGTGCGCCGGAAATGGTCGGCGCCGCCGTCGGGCAGGTCGTCGCGGGCGACGGCGGTGAGGACCAGGTGCCGGAGTTGCAGGCGCCGGACGGCTTCCGCGACGCGGGCGGGTTCGTCGGCTTCCAGCGCGAGGGGTTTGGCGGTGTTCACGGCGCAGAAACCGCAAGCCCGGGTGCAGCGGTCGCCGCCGATCATGAAGGTGGCGGTGCCCTTGCTCCAGCATTCCCAATGGTTCGGGCAGGCGGCGCTCTGGCAGACCGTATGCAGCCGCAACTCGTCCAGCAGCGACCGCGTGCGGGCGAAATTGTCCGTCGTGGGCAGGCTCGTGCGCAGCCAGGCGGGCAGGCGGCGGCGGGGCGGGGTGGTAGTGTGAGTCAGTTTCGGCACGTCGGTTTTGGTTTCACCTCCATACAATGGCCGAGCGCGGGCCAATTAGCAAATGGCGCGGACGAGGCTCCGCGCGAGCCACGGCCCATCCAGGCCGCGGCTAATGCCCGGGCGCGCGGGGAAGTTCGCCTTCCCCTCCCGCGGTCACTCCCCGCCGATCTGCGCCTTGTATTCCTTGGCGGAGAGCAGTCCGTCCAACTCCCCCGGGTGGGATAGTTTGACTTTGAAGAACCATCCGCTGGTGTACGGGTCGCTATTGACCTGCGCCGGGTCGGCGACTATCGCGGAGTTGGTTTCGACCACTTCGCCGCTGACCGGCGAGTAAATATCGTTGGCCGTTTTCACCGACTCGACCACCGCGCAGGCGTCGCCGGCCCTGATCTTCCGGCCGACGTCAGGCAGCTCGACGAAGACCACGTCGGTCAGCTCGCGCTGGGCGTGGTCGGTGATGCCCACCGTCGCCACCTCGCCCGACACGCGCACCCATTCGTGCGTTTTCGCATACTTCAATTCCGTAGGAACTTTAGCCATGCGCCTATTGAGTCAGGGACAAGGCAAGCGGTCAATCCGGTTTTCGCGGCAACACGGCTTTTGGGCGCGTCCCGGTTTCTTGCCTTGCAGCGCAAACTGAAGCTGCGAAAAAGCGACCTGCCTTGAATCTCTCCCTGATGCGTATGCAAGCCACCCAAACCGTCCGGGAATGGTCTTGCCGAGCCATTGAGCCAAGGGGCTCAAGCCAAAATCCAGGCCGCCCCACCACACGGCCCCGCCTGCGGGAATCCCTGCGCCGGCCTTAGCCAGAACGATTCAGTTGGGTAGTTCAACCGCTTTCCCTCGGTTTATTGGAGCTTGGACAATCCTGATCGTCCAGACTATAGCTCCGGCGAGCACTTTATTTAGCAAATTCAAAGGCATGGCTGCTGAATCCCGAGCCTTTCGTCAGTAAAATCAACGGTTTATCTATAGGGAGGGATAAAATAGAGGCAGAATCATGCCGACTTCGGCATACCCCGGAACCACCTTGAATTTACCCTGCCACTACGCCGTGTACAAGGGGTGTACAAGGGATGCTCAACGGATGTACCAGCTAAAAGCCTATGAACTCCCGTTGAGCATCCCTTGTACACCCCTTGTACACGGCGTAGTAGTAAGGAAAAACCAAGGCATCTGGATGAAGGCGCGACTAGGCCGGAGTAATTTAGGTTCCCCTTCGATTCCATCCCTCCTCGCAATCGTAAATCGCTGATTTTACAGCCGAAAGCCAATATGGATTTGATAATTATATCGTGGAAATCGCCAGCCAAAAGGCCTGAAAAGTCTACGATCCGAACGGCCATACCTCTCCAGATTCCGGTGAAATGACACCAAACTGTTGGATTTTCCAGCTAAACCGCTCCAGTTTAGAGTATCATTAACGTTAACATACCCTAAATCTTCGCGCCGGAAGTCAAAAATTAACCAAAATATGCCATTTCCGCCCCGGCGCGCGGGCCTCCGGCCCGCTTTGAATGTTCTACTAACAGCAGCGGGACTACAGCCTATAATCCGGCGGATTGCCCTTCCCCACAATCTCCAAATCCCGCCCGGATGCAAAAATAGCCAGGATTGCCTGTGCTGAGGGACAAATCCGCCACGCTTCGTTGATAGGACGCTGAAAGCGGGCCAGAGGCCCGCGCGTCGGTTGGGTGTCTTTTCTTGTGGGGCGGGTCAGGCAACCATTCCGCAGTTCTCCTGAGCCGGAGGCTGGCGGACACTGGGACGCCGCAGAAATACAAACCCAATCAGCAACGCCCCGGTCACCGCAACAGCGCAGGGTGCCAGCCCGCGGTCCAGCGGCAAACGGCCGGCTGCGCGCAATTCCAATGTTCCCGCCAGCGTGGCTCCGCCGCCGGGAAAAGGCGCGGTGGCCAGAACACGGCCGGCGCCATCGGTCAACTGGGAGATGCCCGAGCTGGCAAGGCGAAAGATCGGCACGCCGGACTCGAGGGCGCGAACCGGCGTAACGCGGGCATGCAGGACGTGCTGGGCGCGACCCCAGTCCGCCGTGTCCATGGTCGGCACGATCAGGGCCTGGGCTCCCTGCCGGATCAGGCGGTCCGTCACGCGGGTGTAGCTCAGGTCGTAACAGATGCAAAGGCCGAGCTTTCCCCAGGGCGAGGCCCAGGGCTTCTGCTCCCGGGCTGGCCGGCCATCCTTGATGAACTGGATGGGCACGGCCTTGACCTGGCGAAAGCAGATGTCGCCGTCCGGCCCCACGACAAACGCAGTGTTGTCGTAATTGCCGCCGGGCGCCGGGTCCTTGCCGCCCACAACCAGGTAGCGCCGGTTTTCCCGGCACCAGGCCCGGACCGCCGCGGGCACCTGGCCGTCGAAGGTGTATTCGCTGAGCACCAGCAACTCCGCTTCCGGATGTTCCTGGACGAGGTCTTCCAGCCGCAAAACCACCTCCGCTTCCGTGGGGAATTCCATCTGCACTCCCGCCACCCGGATGCCCGCCACGGACGGGGCCGGGGACACTTTCCCGGCCAGCCAGCCTCCCAGGCAAACCGCGCCCGCGCCGAGCACGAGCACCGCCCCGGCCCGGAGCCGGGATTTCCGCCGCGCCCCGGCGGCGGCGGCGGCCAGGCCGGCCAGCAGGAACCCGGCGCCATATACACCCGTCAGCTTCAATCCCGCCTGCCACGGCGCGCCCGCGAAGGCGTAGCCGATGTTCAGCCAGGAAAAACGCAGGTAGTAAAGTTCGCTGCGGAAGTATTCGAGCCCCGTCCAGACAAACGGAATCAGCAGCCAGCCCCCCGGCGCGCCAAATCGCCTGAGACACAGCCGCGCCAGGGCCACAAACAGCCCCACCCAGAAAGCGTAAATCAGCCAGAGCCCTATCGCCCCGGCGGAAAAGAGCCGCCAGAAGAACGCCAGCCGCGCCACGGCGATCAGAAACCCGGCCGCCAGCCCGGAATAGAAGGCTTGGCGCCACCGGTCGGCCCGGGCCAGTCGCAGCAGCGCGTAAAGATAAAGCACGACCAGGATGCTGGTGTGGGCGGAGGCATAAGCCCCGTGAAAAGCGGCGGCGGCGATCGCGGTCCAGCAAAGCAAGCGCCCCCAGGTTTTCATGGTCAGCCGGTTGCGGAGAAATTTCGCGCGGCAGACTGGCCGCGCCGGGCGCCGCCGCTGCGCGCCGCCTCGCCGTCCGTTTCGCGACCACGCAACCGCCATGGGAGCCGGTCGGGCTTCACGCCGAGGGTTTTACCCGATCGCCTCAGCGCGAACGACACTTATTCCGCCCCTGGCCGCGGCCACGGCGCGGGGGGCAGCCGGGCGAGGACATTTCCGCCAATTCCCTTGCTTGACCTCCGCCGGGTTGCTGCTAGTCTAGCGTGCTTCGTTGACGGAGTGTTTCCTGACGCGGCGGCACTCAGGCGAATAACTCGCGGCCAACGAACGCAACTGAATTATGAAAAGACAATATCAGCCATCAAAGGTTCGGCGCCGGCGGCAGCACGGGTTCCTGGCCCGGAATGCGAGCAAGAGCGGGCGCGGCATTCTGCGGAATCGCCGGCGCGTGGGACGCAAACGCCTGACCCCGGTATAACGGCCTCCGGGGCCCATGACCATCCCCCCTCCACAACGCTTGCGGTTTGGCCGCGCGGCGCGGCTGAAGCGCGGCGCGGATTTCAGCCGCCTGCGCCAGGCCGGAGAGCGGCAGGTGAGCGGGTGCCTGATTGCCAACTGGCAGCGGCGGCCCGCGGAGGCGGCTTCGCGCCTGGGCGTCATCACCGGAAGCCGGATTGGCGGCGCGGTGGTGCGCAATCGGGCGCGGCGGCTGTTGCGCGAGGCGTTTCGGCTTCATCAGCACGACCTGGCCACGCCGGTGGACCTGGTGCTGGTCGCGCGGGCATCCATCACCGGCAAGGGGTTTGCCGAGGTGGAGCGGGATTACCTGGCCGCTTTGCGGAAAGCCGGGCTGCTGTCTCCCGCCCGGCGCCCGAACGCATGAACCTGCCGCAGCACATCCTGATTTTTGGCGTGCGCCTCTATCGCTGGACGCTATCCCCGGCCAAGACGTTTCTATTCGGGCCGCTGGGACGCTGCCGGTTTACGCCCACCTGCTCGGAGTATGCCCTGGAAGCCTTGCGCCACCACGGCGCCGGGGCAGGAAGCTGGCTGGCGATGAAGCGCATCGCCCGCTGCCATCCCTGGGGCGGCTGCGGCTTTGACCCCGTCCCCGAAGGAAAACCCGCGGCCCGCCACCGGAACTCCGCCGAAACCTCCCGGGCGGAAAACCGGCAGGGTTCCCCGGGCCTTCCGTTTCATCCCGAGCGGCAATCCGCCCATTCGTAAGCGCGCCCGCCCGCATGGATCGCAAGTCAATCCTCATCCTGGTCGTTTGCTTCATTCTGCTGATGCTGTGGCATCCGCTGGTCAACAAGCTTTACCCGCCCAAACCGCTCCCTCCGGGCGCCACCAACGCCGTCCAGAGCCCGCTCGCCCCCACCAACCCGGCCGAAGCCGCTCCTTCCGCGCCCCCCGTCATCTCCGAGGCCCCCGCGCCCGCTCCCCGGGCCTGGGCGGCCGCCACCGAACCGGAGCGGTTGCTGATCCTTACTAACAACGACGCGCGCTACACGTTCACCTCCCACGGCGGAGGCTTGAAACAGGTCGAGTTGATCCATTACCCGGAAACCGTGTCCTCCCGGCGCACGAAGCCGGCGCCCACGAATAACCTGGCCACACTAAATGCCTTCACCCCCACCCCCGCGCTCGCGATCCTGGGCGCCGACGCCCTGTCCAGCGACGGGGTTTTTACGCTGACGCAGACCGGCGGCGGGGTGCGCGCCGAAAAGACGCTCACCAACGGCCTGCGCCTGGTGAAGGAGTTTCAGCTCAGCACGAATTATCTCCTGACGGCGACCGTCCGGCTGGAGAACCGCTCGCCGCAGCCGCTGACCCTGCCGCCGCAGGAATGGGTCGTCGGCACGGCCACCCCGTTGGGGGCGGATGACAAGGGCCTGAGCCTGGGGGTAATCTGGTATAACGGCGCCAAGACGTTTGACCAGGCCGGCGCCAGCTACTTTTCCACGCGCGGATTCGCCTGCATGCCGCGCGTCCCGCCCGCCGAGTATCGCGCGGGCGCGGACAATGTGGTTTGGGCCGCCGCGCACAACCAGTTCTTTGCGCTGGCCGTGATGCCCCAGCAACCAGCGGGCCAGATCGTCGTCCGCAAGGTCCTCCTGCCGCCGCCGCCCGCCGAAGAAGGACGGTTCGGCGCTGTCGCCAGCCCGCCGTCCGAAGGCTACGAAGGGGCGCTGGTTTACCCGGGCCAAACCCTCGACGCCGGCCAGGTGGTGACCAATCAGATCATCCTGTTCGCCGGCCCCAAGGAATACCGGACGCTCGCCCGCATTGCCGCCCGCTTCGGCAACAACCTGGACCTGGTGATGGGCTACAGCGGCTTCTTTGGCTTCTTTGCCAAGGGACTGCTGCTGGCCATGAACGGCCTGCATAGCGCGCTGGGACTCTCCTATGGCTGGGCCATTATTGCCATCACCATCATCATCAAGCTCCTCTTCTGGCCGCTGACCCAGGCCAGCACGCGCTCCATGAAGCGGATGCAGGCGCTGCAGCCGCAGATGACCGCCATTCGGGAAAAGTATAAGGATGACCCGGCCAAAATGAACAAGAAGACCATGGAGTTCATGAAGGAGCACAAGGTCAGCCCCCTGGGCGGCTGCCTGCCCATGCTTCTGCAGATTCCCGTCTTCTTTGGCTTTTTCCGGATGATCCAGAGCGCCATCGAGCTGCGCGGCGCGCGTTTTCTCTGGATCAAGGACTTGTCGCAACCCGATACGCTGTTCGTCATTCCGGGCACGCATTTCCCCTTCAATCTGCTGCCGCTGATCATGGGCGCGACCATGCTCTGGCAGGCGCGCCTCACCCCGCCCTCACCCGGAATGGACCCCATGCAGGCCAAAATGATGCGCTACATGCCGTTGATGTTCCTGGTGTTTCTCTATAATTTCTCCGCCGGGCTGACGCTCTATTGGACGGTGCAAAACCTCCTGACCATCCTCCAGACCAAGCTGACGCGCACCCTCCCGGAGCCCGCCGCAGCGGCCCCGGTTCCGGCCAAAGCTCCGGCCTTGACACCGTCGCCGAAAAAGAAGAAATAACGCCTGATGGACCCGGCATTTTGCGGCGACCAACAAGCAACGCTCAACGACTCATCCTGTTATGCCTGCTGAACCTCAAGCCACCCTGCAAAAGCTGCTCGATCTCCTCGGCTTTGACGCCACCGTCGAGGAGCACCACCTGGAGGAGGGGCTGTTGCTGGATGTGAAGACCGAAGACTCCGGCCGCCTCATCGGGCGGCAGGGTCAGTGCCTGGCCGACCTCCAATACATCACCAACCGCCTGCTCTTCCAGCAAGATCCCTCGGTCCCCAAAGTGATGGTGGACATCAGCGGCTACCGCGCCCAGGCCCGCGAGGCGCTGGTCAAAAAGGCGCAGGCCGCCGCCGAAAAAGTCCGCCGCTGGGGCGACGTGGTGGAACTGGAACCGCTCAACGCGTTCGATCGCCGCATCGTCCACCAGGCGCTCAAGGACGACCCGCGCGTCGAAACCCAAAGCGTCGAGGTCGAGGGCTCCGACAAGAAGGCCATCCTGCTCCGGCCGAAAAGCTGATCCGGGCCGGACCCCGTCCCGGGGAGCGGCTGGCGGAATCTCCCCGCTGCCACCGGCCGGAACCGAGGAGGCCAAAAAAGCCGCTCCCGGCGCAGATAACTTGAGTCGGCCCGCGCACTCGCCTAGAGTCGGAGCATGACGAACACACCTTTGAACGGCCAGGTGCAGGCCGCGACCGGCTGGATTGGCCGGCTGCGCGCGGAGGTCGCGCGCGTCATTGTCGGTCAGGAGCAACTGGTGGACCGGTTGCTGGTCGGCCTGCTAGCCAACGGCCACGTCCTGCTCGAAGGCGTGCCCGGCCTGGCCAAAACCCTGTGCGTCCGCACGCTGGCCTCCGCCATCCAGGCCACGTTCCATCGCATCCAGTTCACCCCTGATCTGCTGCCCGCCGACATCATCGGCACCCTGATTTATAATCCCCAGGACGGCCAGTACCGGGCCACCAAGGGGCCGGTGTTCGCCAACTTCGTGCTGGCCGATGAAATCAACCGCGCCCCCGCCAAGGTGCAATCGGCCTTGCTGGAGACCATGCAGGAACGGCAGGTGACCCTGGGCGGGGAAACGATGCCGCTGCCCGCGCCGTTTCTGGTCCTGGCCACCGAAAACCCGATTGACCAGGAAGGCACCTACCCGCTGCCGGAAGCGCAGGTGGACCGCTTCATGTTCAAGGTGCTGCTGGATTACCCATCGTTCGCCGAGGAGCGGAAGATTCTTGACCGCATGGCCTTCACCGCGCCCGAAACGCAAGTCCAGCCCGTCATTCCGCTGGCGGAAATCCTCCAGACCCGCAAGCTGGTGGACCAGATTCACGTGGACGAAAAGGTCCGCGATTACGTGGTGCACCTGGTGTTTGCGACCCGCAAGCCGGACGCCTACCAACTGGACCTGAAGCATTTCATCCAGTTCGGCGCGTCGCCGCGCGCGACCATCTACCTGACGCTGGCCGCCCGGGCCTGGGCGCTGCTGCAAGGCCGCGCCTACGTGACTCCGGAGGACGTCAAGAGCATCGGCCCCGATGTGCTGCGGCACCGGATCCTCCTCTCCTACGAAGCCGAGGCCCAGGCCGTGACGACCGACGCCATCATCCGGAAAATCTTCAACGCGGTGCCGGTGCCGTGACCCTCTCGGAGCTGCTCGAAAACGTCCGCCGCGTCGAGGTGCGCACCAACCGCCTCGTGAACGATACCATGGTGGGCGCCTACCTCAGCCACTTCAAAGGCCGGGGCATGGACTTCGAAGAGCTGCGCGAATACATCCCCGGCGACGAAGTCCGCGACATTGACTGGAATGTCACCTACCGGATGGGGCGGCCCTTCGTGAAGCGCTACCGCGAGGAGCGCGAGCTGGCCATGGTGCTGGCGGTGGACATTTCCGCCTCCTCGACGTTCGGCTCGCAGCACCGCACCAAACGCCAGTTCGCCGCCGAGATTGCCGCCACGCTGGCCATCTCCGCCGCGCGCAGCAGCGACAAGGTGGCGCTGCTGCTCTTCTCCGACCGGGTGGAACTCTACCTGCCCCCGCGCAAGGGACGGCGCCACCTGCTGCGCCTCATCCGCGAGATGCTGCTCTTTAAACCCCGCCAGCGCGGCACCAGCATCCCCGGCGCGCTCGCCTTCCTGAACCGCGTCCTGCCCCGCCGCTCGATTGTTTTCCTGCTGACCGATTTCCTCCACAGCTTCGCGCCCCCCGCCGCCCCGCCCGGCGCCGGCCGGGATGCCGTGCAGGAAATCGGCCTCACCAACGCCCGCCACGACCTGGTTTGCGTGCATCTGCACGACCCGCGCGAAAGCCAGCTCCCGCCCGCGGGCTTGCTGACCCTCGAGGACGCCGAGACCGGCGAACTGCTGGAACTGGACTCCAGCCGCCCCGCCGTCCGCGAGCGGTTCGCCCATACGAATGCCGCGCGCCTCGCGGAACTGGACCGCGCCCTGCGCCGCGCGGGGGTGGACACCCTGCGCTTCAGCACGGCGGAACCCTTTGCGCAGGCCCTGCAAACCTTCTTTGAAACCCGCCGCGGAAGGAGACGCGGGTGAGAACACCAGCCGGCAGAAGGCAACATGCCCGCCGCGGCGGGAAGCCCGGTCTCCACGCTGGTTCTTTCCGCCTCCTGCTGCCAGCCGCGTTTCTCGCGCGCGCGGCGGCGGGCATTCCCGAACTCGACGACATCCCGCCCCTGCGCCCGCCGCGCGCGGAACTGCCGCCCACCTTCTGGGAGCAATCCGGCCTCTGGGTCATCACCGCCGGATTCCTCCTCCTGGCGCTGGCCGGCGCGGCAATCTGGTTCCTGACCCGGCCCCGCCCCCCGCAAGCCGTGCCCCCGGAGGCGCAAGCCCGCCAGGCGCTGGAGCCCCTCTGCCATCAACCGGAAGACGGCGCGCTGCTGAGCCGCGTCTCGCAAGTGCTGCGGCATTATGTCCAGGCGGCCTTTGCTTTGCCGCCGGAGGAAATGACGACGGCGGAGTTTTGCCGCGCCGTGGCCGGCCACGCGGCCATTGGCCCCGAGCTTGCGACCGCGCTCGCGGAGTTCCTCCGCGCGTGCGACCAATACAAGTTCTCCCCGCCCGCCCCCGAACCCCCGCTCGACGCCGTTTCCCGGGCGTTGCAACTGGTCGAGCAGGCGGAAGCCCGGCGCGCGCCCCCGCATCCGGACGGCGCCACCCCGGCCGCCGCGGGCCAATCCGCGGCTTGAGCCCATGACTGGCAACCTGGAGTTTCAATATCCGTGGCTGCTGGGGCTGCTGGCCCTGCTGCCCATCTATTCCTTTCTGCGCGGCCGCGCCGGCCGGCTCGCCGCCCTGCGTTTCCCCAGCGCCGACATCGCCCGCGCCGCCGGGGCCGCCGCACGCTCCGCCGCCGGGCGGCTGCTGCTGTTCCTGCGCCTCCTGGCGGCCGCGTTGTGCATCGTGGCGCTGGCCGGGCCGCGCTTTGCCAACGACCACACCGAAATGCAGGCCAGCGGGGTGGACATCATGCTGGTGCTCGATTTGTCGTGGTCCATGATGGCGCTGGACATGGGCGCGCCGAGCGAGCGGATTTCCCGGTTCGACATTGCCGCCGAGGTCATCGAGGACTTCATCCGCAAACGCACCAACGACCGGCTGGGGCTGATTGTCTTTTCCGCAGTGCCCTACCTGGCCAGCCCCCTCACCCTCAACCACGACTGGCTGATCGAGAATCTCCGCCGCCTGCACGTGGGGCTGATTCGCGACCTGGGCACCGCCATTGGCGACGCCGCCGCCGCCGCTGTCAAGCGACTTAAGAACCTCAAGGACGCCAAAAGCCGCATCATCATCCTGTTGACTGACGGAGATAACAACAAGGGCGAGATTGACCCGGTGCCCGCCGCCCAACTGGCCGCGGCGCTGGGAGTGAAGGTTTATACGATTGGCATCGGGATCGAGCAGCCGTGCCTGCTGCCGCTCTTCGACCCGTCCACCGGCAAACTGGAGCTGGATGCCCACGGCAATCTCCGGCCGGGCATGACCCTGCAACCCGCCAACTACGCGGTGCTGGGCAAAATGGCGGCGCTCTCCGGCGCCAAGTTCTACCGCGCGACCAACCGCCGCGAACTGCGGCGCATCTACGACGAAATTGATCGCCTGGAGAAAACCGAAATCAAGCTGCGCCGCTTCACCACCTACCGGCCGCTCTACCAGTGGCCGCTGCTGGCCGCGTTCGGCCTGCTGGCCCTGGAACTGACGCTCGCCCACACCCGCCTGCGGAGGGTGCCGTGATGGACTTCAGCCATCCCCATTTCGCCGAACCGCAATGGCTTTGGCTGACCCTGGCCGCCCCGCTGCTGCTGGCGGCCCTGCAGGGGTATTCCGCCAGGGCGCGCCGCCGGCAACTCGCGCGGATGGCCGCGCCGGAGTTCCTCGCCGCGTTAACCCGCTCCCACAGCCCCGCCCGCTACCTGCTCAAAAACGTCCTGCTGCTGCTGGCCGTGGCGGGGGTCGGGCTTGCCCTGGCCCGGCCCCAGTGGGGCGAGCAAACGGAAATCAGCCATCTCTACGGCCAGGACACGCTGTTTATCCTGGACTGCTCGCGCAGCATGCTGGCGAGCGACCTGGCCCCCAGCCGCCTGCAGCGCGCCAAACTCGCCCTCCGGGACTACGTGCAGCACCGCGGGCGGGGCCGCGTCGGGCTGGTGGCCTGCGCCGGCCAGGCTTTCCTCCAATGCCCGCTGACGTATGATTACGCGGCCTTCCAGGATGCGCTGGCGGCGGTGGACGACCAGGCCATCCCCGTTCCCGGCACCGACCTGGGCCGCGCGCTGGACGAAGCCTCCCGCGCGCTGGCCAAGTCCCGGCCGCCCCGGCTGTGCGTGCTGCTGACCGACGGCGAAGACCTCGAACGCGGCGGCATCCGCGCCGCCCAAACCCTGGCCAAACAGGGGTTAATCGTCTTTACGATCGGCGTCGGCACCGCCGCCGGCGCGGAGATACAATTCACCAACGAGCACGGCCAACGGGAGACGCTGCGCGACCGCCACGGCGAGGTGGTGCGCAGCCGGCTCGATGAAGCCACCCTGCGCGCCATCGCCCAGGCCACCGGCGGCGCTTATTTTCCGCTCGGCCCGCTGGGCGAGGGGCTGGCCCGGGTCCAACTGGCGCTGGCGGACCTCCAGACCGGGCCGGCTTCAGCCCCGGCGCGCAAGCTGGGGGTGGACCGCTTCCATTGGCCGGTGGCGGGCGTGTTGGCCCTGCTCATCCTCGAATCTCTGATTGGCACGCGGCGCCGTCTGCGCGACATTAATGCCTGAACTGTGATGGCGCGCCTTTTAATATCACTTTGGGGATTTGCCGCCCCGGTGCTTCTCGCCGGGGCGCTGGCCGCCGGGGACGCTCCCGAAGCCATCTCACCCCCGGCCCCGCCGCCACTCCCATCTCAGGAACCCGAAGCGCCAGCCACCCCGGAGCCGCCCCCGCCCGCCTCCCCGCGCGAGTTCTTCAACGCCGGCACGCGGCAGCTCCACAGCGGCAAACTCCGCGAGGCGGAGGCCTTTCTGGAAATGGCGCTCACCCGCCAGAAAGACTCCCTCCAGCCGCACGCCCTTTACAACCTGGGCCTCACCCGGTTCGCCCAGGGCGTCGAGCAGGGGAAGAAAGGCCCGGCGCCCCAGCCCACCCTCGCGCGCGGCCAGGCGGCGGCCGGGGAGACGGACCTGGCCCTCCGCCAGGCGAATGCGGCCCTGGCGGACGACGACGTGCAGCGCATGGTCGCCGCCTACCTGCGCGGCTGGGGCGCGCGCCGGGAATTGAAGGCCGCAACCGCGGCCGTGCGGCAGGCGCTCAAAGTGTACGGCGCGGTTCTGCAGCGCTGGGAACGTGCCGCGGGCGATTTCAAGAGCGCCTTCGAACTCAACCCCGCCGCCGCCGACGCCCGCCATAATGCCGAGGTGACCGACCGCCACATCGCCCGGCTGGTGGACAGCCTGAACGAACTGCAACAATGCCTCAGCGGCCTGTGCGGAAAAGAGTCGCAACTGAGCGCCGCCATGAAAAAGCTCAAGGGGCGCATCCCCGCCGCCGACATGCCGCCCGGCGTCGCCGGCGAAGAGGAGGACGACGAAGAACAGACGATGGGGCCGCAGCCCGGCCAACAGGAAGGCCCCTCCCGGGAGGGCGAGGAAATGCACCTGTCCCCGGAGCAGGCGGGCTGGCTCCTCGAAGCTTACAAACTCGACACCGAACGCCGTCTGCCGATGGGGCAGGAATCCACCAGCGAGCCGCGAGACCGCTCGCGGCCCGCGTGGTGACCGGAACCGGGGCCTGCCATGACCGCGCGTCTGCTTTTCCCTCCGGGCATGAAACTCAAGCGCCAGGTTCGGCTCCCCGGAGGCGGGGGCGAACGGGGCCGGAAAATGCTCTCCCTGCTGGCCGGCGGGTTGCTCGCCGCGGCCGCCCCGCTGGCCGCCCAAACCAATGCCGCCCCGTCGCGCGACCCCCTGATGTCGCTCATGCTCTCGCAGCCCCGGCTCGAGATTCCGGCGCTGACCACGGCCACCGCCGAATTCGACCCGCCGGTGGTCCGCCCGGGGGAACCGTCGTTCCTGCGCGTGACGTTCAACACGCTGGAGGATTCGGTCGAGTGGCCCGCCACGATTGCCGGGCCGCCGGGGCTGGAACTGCGCCCCGGCGCCCATGGCCAGATGCTCAAGGTGAGCGGCGTCAACTTCGAGCCGTACACCGCCTTTAATACGCGCGCGCAGGCGGCGCGCCCGGGCACGTTCGTCGTGCCGGAGTTCGTGGTTCGGATTAACGGCCAGCCCGTCACCGTGCCGTCGGCGCGCCTGGAAGTGGCGGCAACGGTGCCCGCGTCCGTGCCGCCCCGGCTGCCGCTCACGCTGGAGCTGCCCCGCACCAACCTGTTCGTCGGCCAGGCGGTCATGGCGCGCATGGTGCTGGCCGGACGCCCCGGAAACGCCATCCACGGCCTGGCGCAGCCGCAGTTGACCGGCCCCGGATTCCTCGTGGACGGAACCACGTCCCGCCAGCGCGTCGAAGCGGTGACGCAGAACGGGGGCAGCGTGCTTTCGTTCATTTACGAAACCACCTTCATCCCGCTGACCGCGGGCCGCTTGACGGTCCAGGCGCAAGGGTTCATGGCCAGCAGCCGGCTCTCTCCGCCCGCCGCCAGCCCCGGCGCCACCGTCATTCCCCCGCCCATCGTCCAATACACGCTGATCGAATCCGACCCCCTGGAGCTGAACGTCCGGCCCCTCCCCCGCGAAGGGGAGTTGCCCGGGTTCACCGGCGCCGTCGGCCACTTCCGCATCGGCCCGCCGCAACTGGCCACCAACGCGCTGCGCGTCGGGGAACCCGTTAACCTCACGGTGACCCTGACGAATTACGGCGACGCTCCGCTGGCCCGGGTGACCCCGCCGCCGCCGCCCCAAACGCGGGACTGGCAGGTGTTCGCCACCGCCGACTTCGCCCCCGTCCAACCCATCGGCCCGCCGCCGCCGTCCGCGCCGCCCCCCGCCGGCGCGCCGCCGCCAGCCCCGGAGCTTCACGGCGTGCTGACCTTCAGCTATATCCTCATCCCGCTGACCGAGACCGCGGCCACCACCCCGCCGATTCCCTTCAGCTATTACGATCCCCGCCGCGGTGCTTACGCCGACCTCACGATTCCGGCGACTCCCGTCAAGGTTAAAGCCGGCGCGACCCCCGGCGATTATGCAAGCCTGGCCAGGGCCGCGGCGATGGAGGCCGACCCGGAAAAGGGGCCTGAATTGAGCCGCCTGGCCGCCGTGCGCGGTCGGACGGTGTCGAGCCTGACGCCGCCGCAGCAACGGGCCTGGTTTCCCCTGGTGCAACTGGCGCCCGCCGCGGCCTTCCTCGGCATCTGGGGCTGGGACCGCCGCCGCCGCTATCAGGAAGCCCACCCGGACGTCGTGCGCCGCCGCCGCGCCCGGCGGGCGCTGCGACGCCAACGGCGCCTCCTGCGGCGGGCGGCACGGGCGGGGGATGCGCCCCGGTTTGCGGCGGCGGCGGTCAACGCCCTGCGGGCCGCGTGCGCGCCGCATTACCCGGCGGAGCCGCGGGCGCTGGTGGGGGGCGACGTGCTGCCGCTGCTGCCCGCCACGGGGCCTTCGAACCGGGCGGGCGAGGTGGTGCGCCGCTTCTTTGCCGCCACCGATGCCGCCCGCTTCAGCCCCAATCCCGCGAGCGTGGCGGAATTGCTTTCGTTGCAGCCGGAACTGGAGCAGGTGCTCGCCGCGCTTGAGGAAAAGCTATGACGCGCCGCCCCGCCTTCCCACGCCGCGCGCGGTTCGTCCTGCTGCTTGC
>Ga0209200_1000116_pt1 | contig 90142 bp, 75 predicted proteins | sample AD_UKC033_MetaG_FD_184406 | JGI IMG/M metagenome (GOLD analysis project Ga0209200, IMG submission 184406) | Active sludge microbial communities of municipal wastewater-treating anaerobic digesters from USA - AD_UKC033_MetaG (SPAdes) (version 2) | ecosystem: Engineered > Bioreactor > Anaerobic >...
GCCGAGAGGTCATAGTCTACTCGTTTGAAACACGTCTTCAGTTCGTTCATTATTCCCCCTCCTTCGAAAACTGCTCCACACCGTTCACCCTTATCCTCCCACTAGGACCGCGCCTAATCGCCCAGCCAAGGGATTCGAGCCAGCCCAGGGCAGCTGCTTCAACCTCTGATTCAGCGAATGCTCTTATCTTCTCGCGATCTTCACGCATTTTGATCAACTAGCCCCTTCATGCCGCAAAAATGGTCCTTGTCCACTGATTGCATGAGGTCGAGAACATCCTTCGCTACACGTGGCGCCTCGCCCAAAATCACGGGATCCTGTTCTAGTTCATCTATCACACGGGTGTGGGAGTGAGTGTCGCAGAACCGGCGGATGCGATCCTTCTTCGACGGATCGAAATCCACCGTTTCGAGGCGTTTGTGAATCGACTCCCTCCCCGGAACCTTGAATTCTAGAAAGGCCTCCAGAAGCCTCCGAATCACATTTGGTAGGTAGTAATACTGCGACAGCTCGCCACTCCCACTCGCATTGGCTGCCTCGTATACTAGCGAAAAAAGATAATGGTACTCCGATTCGTAGTCCTTGAGCAATGGATCAAGCTTGACCAACCTCGAACTCCTTCCGCTATTGCTTTTCCTCACCTCAAGCATGTAATACTCGACGTCCGACCTCGGAAGATACCTGAACCAATCTTTCACCTGTCTGAAGAAAAGGAAATTGTGCGTTAATATAAACACCTGACTTGCATCCTTCACTCGTGTTTTCATGAACCCAAACGCATGATAAAGAGATGTTGAATCCAAACTCGAAATCGGATCATCGATAACCACGATGCCATTCGCGAAGTCAAAATCCTTGTCTGTGAGCGACTTCAAGAAATACAGGAACGCTATGGATGTCTTCTCTCCCTCAGAAAGCGACTCTGCGGGTTCTCCGTTCCTAACAAGTCGATAGCCCGTCTCCTCGACCTCGAACGTAATCTCGGCGTGGCCAAGGTAGCTTGCTAGGTCCCTGTTAAGTTCCTCAGCTGGTCGTCGGTGCTCCAGCAAGTCTCGTTCTAGATCCTTGCATCCCCGGTTGAGTCGACCATGCTCATCTTGTAATTGCCGTATGTCTTCTTCCGCCTTATCAAGATCACCTTTTAACTGGCGGTACTCCTGAACCTTCTCTGAAACAATGTCAAGTTTTAGCCTCTCTTTAGCCTGGTCTACTTCAGCATCGTGGTTATCCACTTTGTTATTATGCTGCTGTATGACCGCGTTGGCAGATGCAATTGTCCCACTGTTGAAACTAATGGAACTAATGGAAGGAACCTGGCTTGCTAAATCGCGGAAGGGATTGCTCCGCTTTTCTCCAAGGATCTCTTCGAGTTTTTGGAGAATTTTGAGGAACTCATCCTTAGTGTCGGTGAAGGAAGCGAACCGGTCCCCATATTGATCCAAGAGGTCAGGATACAGAAGGTTGGCGTCCGGCAGGTGAAGGGCCTCGATTTTTCCTTTTGTATCTGTGAGCTGCTTGAGCAGCTCATCTACGCACTTAATTAACTCGTTGTACGCTTGGCTGTAATGGGCATCCAGCTCATTTAGACGCTCGGCAGGCAAGTTCTGCCCGCAGAAAAGGCAGGTCTCCGAGTTAAGCTCTTTATGCAGTCTCAGGCCCTGCTCCACCCAGGCGTTTACCTTTGGCTCGTCGCGAAGTTCCTCGATAACTTTGGCTGTCACAGACCTCCCGCATACCTCAGCGGCTTGTTGAAATAGGCGAAAGACGGAGTCGAAGGAGAAATCAACGAGGGGCAACTTCTTTCGTCGCTCAGCGTTTACGAGAGCTTTAAGCCTTGACTTCTCTTTGTTGTCAAGGATGTCTAGGCTATGACTGTCACCAGTCAAAACTGCTTCGATCTCTCTACGAAACTCTTCACGCTCATACTGCCGTCCAGGGAGACTTAAAGTATCCCGTACGCGCTGCGCCCCATCACTGCAGAGCTTCTCAATTTTCTTATCTAACTGACGCTTCTGATCTTCTCTGTTTTTCTTCTGCCGAGCTTTTTCTTCGATAGAGATACGTACTCGCTCAAGCTCCTGCTGGCTTTCCTTGGCCTTCTCCCCGAAAACGTAAATGGGCTCGATCGGGCCCTTAGCTTGGTACACGACATCCTGCAGAAAGTCCCGATTAAAGACGCGAACTAAGAGCCCGTCGGCAGGGTGAGCAAAATCACCGAGTCCTATCTTTTCGCCGGTCGATAACTCAAGTACGACCTTGTCGGCTGATGGCGGTTTACCGTTTTGAAGACCAGCGAAAATTCTTGATAGTAGCGTCTTCCCGCTCCAGTTCCAGCCGTAAATGACGTTGTAACGCTTGAACTCCGGAAGACCGCCACCCCAATCAAAGTCTCGGAAGACACCAAAGTTTCGAATCCCCAAAATTTTCGTCACTCGGGGCATAGTTCTATCTCCCGCAGGAATCTTTCCGCATCCTTCACCCGCAGCTCGCCGGAGATGAGCTTGGGCAGCAACGCATCGCGCAGGGCGGCGAGGGTGCGGGATTCGTGAATCGCCGCGATGATGCGATCGACCTCCGGTACAACCCTGTCGGTGAACGCTTGGGCGAGCGCCTTCGGTGGCAGCGCAATGTCGTAGCGCGCCATCTCCGCCCAACTAGTCCTAGGCATCTTCGTGCCGGTCGACCCGGCGTTCGTGTACTCGATAAACTCGTCGCTCGACACGATGCCCATCACCAATGCAAAGTAAAATGGGGTGCGGGGTGCAATAACCACAATGTCTGTTGAGCATACGCCATCCAGCGGTGCGATGCCGACTTTGTGGAAGTATGGCCGGAGCTTCCCGAACAATATCTCGCCCTTCCTGAACGAGAACTTGCTGCTCTCGAGTCCATCACTCGTGCTCCAGTCCGACAAGGCGATACATCGTCTCGGCATGTGTTCAAGGGCGATATAGGGCGTCTGCGGCTCGATCTGACTGGGCTGTATGCTGCGTCGGGGGTGGTCGGCAACATCCCCAAGCTTCCCAACTTTCCACCCTTCCGGAATCTCGCCGAGTTCGGAGTCGACGAGGCGGTCGGGGAATAGTCGGTCGAGTGCCTCGACCGACCCCTCACCCCGGCCCTCTCCCAATGGGAGAGGGTGACGCGAAGCATTGGATGAGGGTTGATTACGAGCACGGGCAGCGTTTCGCCGCACGGGATCGAAATCAATAAACCACGACTTGAAGAGCGCCCGCGCCATCTGCTCCAGCGTCTCGCTCATCCGGCGGAGGAGCTCGATCTTGTCGTCCAGCGTGCCCAGGATGTGGGCGATGGCACGTTGTTCGGGGAGGGGAGGCAGATTGATCGTGGCATCCGCGACATCATCTGGTAGCACGGCAGGGTAAGCAGCCCCCTTTTCTCTCGATACCAAATAATCGGTGAAAGCCTTGTCGAACACGCAAGCATACAGGTAGCGTGGATCGATCATCCCAAGCCTTGGTCTCAGGACTGCGAATCCAGTAGAAACGACCAAGTCGGGCTCAGACTTAGGCACAAAAAACATCGAACGGCGGTTGGGGCGGACGGTGGAAAGAACGGTATCTCCCTGCCGCACCAAACGCTTAGCACGGCTCGGAGCGTCTGCAAAGCTCATGAGACGAGGCGGCTCGATCAGCATGCCCTCGCCCACCGACGAAATGTCCACATACTTGATGTGTGGAAACGGCCAATCGGAGCCTATTGCATTGGGGTTAATGACGACCACGTCTCCGAGCCTCACTTCCTGCCACTCACCCGCCATAGCCCAGCTCCTTTTCCAGCTCTTCAATACTTGGCAGACTCTCCTGTAACTCAGCAGGCAAAGCCGTAGTCATGCGGTAAGTTGCCACGCCCATCGGCTTGCTCACGTCACGCAGGGCATACTCGGCAATCACACGGTTCTGGCTCTTGCACAGGATCAGCCCGATGCTCGGACGGTCTTCTGGATGACGCAAAATGTCGTCCACGGCCGAAAGGTAGAAATTCATCTTGCCGGTGTCTTCTGGCCTGAACTCGCCGATCTTGAGCTCAATCACCACGTAGCAGCGCAAGCGGAGCTGGTAGAAGAGCAAATCCAGATAAAAGTCTTCGCCGCCCACCTCAAGGTGGTATTGGCTCCCCACCAACGCAAAGCCTTTGCCCAGCTCCAGCAGAAAATCGCGTAAGCGCCCTATCAGGGCATGTTCCAAATCCCGCTCCTGTGCCTCGGGACCGAGCGAGAGAAAGTCGAACACGTACGGGTCTTTCAGCAGCGAATGGGCAAGGTCCGACTGGGGTGCCGGCAGTGTGCGTTGAAAGTTTGTGATGGCTTTGCCCTGGCGCTGGTAGAGGCTGGTTTCGATCTGATGCACTAGGACGTTGCGACTCCAGCCGTATTCAAGGGTCTGCTGCACATACCAGAGTCGCTCATCGCGGCTTTTCACCTTGTCCAGCAGCACACAGTGGTGTCCCCAGGGAATTTGTCCAACAAGCTGTTGGACAATTGGCTCGTCGGGCCAGGCCTCAGCAAATGCTCGCATGTAGAAAAGGTTGGCTCTGGACAAGCCCTTCATCTCAGGAAATTCGCGTCTGAGGTCTTGAGCCAGCCGGTCAATCACTTTAGCGCCCCAGCCTTCCTGCTCTTGGCGCTGGAGGATTTCTCTACCGATCTGCCAATAGAGCAACACCAGCTCACGATTGACTGACAAAGCGGCACGAACCTGCGCCTGGCGAATGCGGGCCTTGAGGCTCTCCAGTAACTCCGGATAGCCAGTAGGCAATGGTGCAACGGGTTGCTGCCCTTTTTGTCTAGCGGTCATAACCTAACTCCTTTAGGTTTTTCCAGATCGCCTTATCGAGCTTGGCCGCCTCGGCCTGCTGCTCGCGGAGTTGGCCCACCAGCCGCTTCATCTTCTCCTCGAACGGCTCGCCATCATCCTCGACCTCGGCAGCGCCGACGTAGCGGCCGGGCGTGAGGATGTGATTGTGGCCGCGGATGTCGTCCAGCGTGGCGCTCTTGCAGAAACCAGGCACGTCGGCGTACTTGACCTGGCAGTCCTTGTCGCCGCGCCATGCGTGGTAGGTGTCGGCGATCTTGCGGATGTCTTCATCCGTCAGTTCGCGATGCACGCGGTCGATCATGGTGCCCATCTTGCGGGCGTCGATGAAGAGCGTCTCGCCGCGCCGGTCGCGGAAACGGCTGTTCCTTTTGTCGCGGGCGATGAACCAGAGGCAGACAGGGATCTGCGTCGAGTAGAAGAGCTGGCCGGGCAGGGCGACCATGCAGTCCACCAGGTCGGCTTCGATGATGTTTTTGCGGATCTCGCCCTCGCCCGATTGATTGGAGGACATCGAACCGTTGGCCAGGACGAAGCCCGCGAGCCCCGTCGGGGTCAGGTGGTAGATGAAGTGCTGGACCCAGGCGAAGTTGGCGTTTCCTGCGGGCGGGATGCCGTATTTCCAGCGTTTGTCGTCCTTGAGGCGCTCGCCGCCCCAGTCGGAATCGTTGAAGGGCGGATTGGCAAGGACGAAATCGGCCTTGAGATCGGGGTGCAGGTCGCGGTGAAAGCTGTCGGCGTGTTCCTGGCCAAGGTTGCCGTCGATGCCGCGAATGGCCAGGTTCATCTTGGCCAGCCGCCAGGTGGTGTGGTTCGATTCCTGGCCGTAGATGCTGATGTCGCCGATCCTGCCGCCGTGGGCCTCCACGAACTTCTCCGACTGGACGAACATCCCGCCGGAACCGCAGCAGGGGTCATACACACGGCCTTTATAGGGACTGAGCATTTCAACGAGGAGCCTGACCACGCAACGGGGCGTGTAGAACTGACCGCCTTTTTTCCCCTCGGCGCTGGCGAACTGTGAAAGGAAGTACTCGTAGACACGGCCGAGGATGTCTTTGGAGCGGTTGGCCTTGTCGCCCAGGCCGATGTCGCTGACCAGGTCGATGAGCTGGCCGAGGCGCTGCTTATCGAGACGCGGGTGGGCGTAGTCCTTGGGGAGCACGCCTTTGAGCGAGGGGTTGTCGCGCTCGATGGCGAGCATGGCATCGTCGACCATCTTGCCGATGGTCGGTTGCTTGGCGTTGGCCTTGAGATGAGACCAGCGGGCTTCTTTTGGAACCCAGAATATGTTGACAGCCCGGTACTCGTCGGGGTCTTCCGGGTCGGCTCCCTGGGCGCGATCCGCCTCGAGCTTCGTGCGGTGCTCCTCGAAGGCGTCGGAGATGTACTTGAGGAAAATCAGGCCGAGCACCACGTGTTTGTACTCGGCGGCGTCCATGTTGGAACGCAGCGCGTCGGCCATCTTCCACAGCTGGGCTTCGTAGCCCACTGTGGCACCGGTGGAATCTGCTCGCTGCGCGCTCTTCCTCGCCCTGGGCATGGCCGAACCAGAACGATCGTACCGACCCCGCCCGCAGCGGACAACAGGCGGCCTACGTTCAGGGGCCGGCCTCCTCCTGGGACGGGGGACGGATCGCCCACGTCGTCCCCTCGGGGCCGTCGCGGAGCTCGATCCCGAGCTCGCCCAACCGATCCCGCACCCGATCGGCAAGGGCGAACTGCTTCGCGGTACGGAGTTCGGCGCGGAGTTCGATGAGGAGCCGGATCAGGTCCTCGGCGAGGCCTTCCGTCGCTGGGCGGCCGGCCTGGAACAGGCCGAGGCTCGCCCCGAGCTCCCGCACAACCGCAGCGGCGGCCTTCGCTCCCGCCACGTCGCCCCCCTGCTGCCGACGGTGCCCCAGCCCCACGAGCTCCTGCAGCACCGCGAGGGCAGCGGGGGTGGTGAAGTCCTCCTCCAAGGCATCGTGGAACCGCCGCCTGAGCGCGTCGAGCTCCGCGGTTGGCCCGGGGGCGCCCCCGTCGGGGAGGGCCTCCGCCGCCCACAGGAAGTCGTACACCCGGTCCACGGTGCGCTTCGCCTCCGCCAGGCCGTCGTGGGAGAAGTCGAGCGGTTTCCGCCAGTCGCGGGAGAGGTAGAAGTAGCGCACGGCCTCGCTGCCGTACCGCCCGACCACGTCGCGGGCGTACTCGAAGTTCCCGATGGACTTCCCCATCCGCTCGCCGCGTACGGTGAGGAGCCCGTTATGGAGCCAGATCCGCACAAACTCCTTCCCGGTGGCGGCCTCGGCCTGGGCGAGCTCGTTCTCGTGATGGGGGAAGATGAGGTCGCTCCCGCCGGCGTGGATGTCGATCGTCTCCCCGAGGAGATCGCGGGACATGACGACGCACTCCGTATGCCACCCGGGGCGGCCCTCCCCCCACGGGGATGGCCAGGTGGGCTCGCCGGGCTTGCCCTTCTTCCAGAGGGCGAAGTCGAGCGGATCCCGCTTCCTCTCGTCCACCTCGACGCGGGCCCCTGCCTCCTGCTCATCCCTCACCCTCCCCGACAGCTTGCCGTACCCCGGGAAGCTCCGGACGGAGAAGTAGACATCGCCGTCCACGACGTAGGCGTGCCCGGAGGCAACGAGGCCCTGGATGAACGCCACCATCTTGGGGACGTAGTCGGTGGCCCGGGGAGCGTGGGTCGGCTCCCTTACCCCCAGCGCCGCCAGATCGCGGAAGTACTCTGCGGTGTAGTGGGCGGCCACCTCGGCCGGGGTGCGCCCCTCCTCCTGGGCGCGGCGGATGATCTTGTCCTCGATGTCGGTCACGTTCTGGACGTAGATCACGGTGTAACCACGGCTCTCCAGGTACCGCCGCAGGGCGTCGAACACGATCATCGGCCGGGCGTTCCCGATGTGGATGAGGTCGTAGACGGTGGGACCGCAGACGTACATCCGCACCGTGGTGTCGTGGACGACCAGCTCCTCGAGCTTCCGGGTCAGCGTGTTGTAGAGGCGCATCAGCTCAGCCCTCCTCTCGCTCGTGCCACGTCGCCAATCCTACGCGGGAACTGGCTCCCTCCCAAGGCCCGCTCCCGGGCATAATGCGGCCATGGACCTCGGTGCGGTGGGGCAGGTGCTTCTCCTCTCCGCGGCCCCGCTCGCGGAGCTGCGGGGCGGGTTGCCGCTCGCCCTATCGCTTGGGTTCTCCCCGGCGACCGCCTACGTCGTCGCGGTGGTGGGGAACCTCCTCCCCGTGCCGCTCCTCCTTTTCGGCCTCTCCTCGCTCGTTCCCTCCGCGGGGAGGATCCCCGGGCCCCTCGGCCGGGCCGCCCGGCGCTACCTCACCTGGCAGGAGACCCGCCACCGCACACGGTTTGCGAAGTTCGGGGAAGGGGCGCTGGTCCTCCTCGTCGCGATCCCCCTCCCGATGACGGGGGCGTGGACGGGGTCCCTCCTCGCCGTCCTGTTCGGGATTCCCTGGCGCCGCGCGCTCCTCATGATCTCGCTCGGGGTCCTCCTCGCCGGGGTCATCGTCCTCCTCGCCTCGCTCGGCGTGATCGCCGTCTTGTGACCCGTTTCGCCTGATGTGGCGCGGCGCGGGATGACGGGTATAGTCGGGCATCATGGCTGAGGAGAACACCCGGTCCCTGGATATCGCCGAGCTCATCCGCCGCCACCCCGCGGAGATTGCGGAGATCCTCGCCGCCCTCCGCGAGGAGGAGGCGGTGGAACTCCTGCGCCGCCTTTACCTCCGCCGCGCCGCCGCCGCGCCGCTGGGGGAGATGGAGCCCGAGGAGGCGGCGCGGCTCCTCGCCGAGCTCAACCGGGAGGATGCTGCCCACATCCTGTCCCACATGGAGCCCGACGACGCGGTGGACCTCCTCGCCGAGCTCCCCCCGGAGACGGTGCAGGACATCCTGTCCCGCCTCGAGACGCAGGAGGCGAAGGAGCTAGGGGAACTCCTCTCCTATCCCCCCGACACGGCGGGCGGGCTCATGTCCACCGAGGTCGTGGCCCTCCCCGCGGACATGGCCGCGGAGGAGGCGATCCGGGAACTGCGCGCGAGGGCGGAGGAGGCGGAGACCGTCTACTACGCGTACGTCGTGGATGACCGGGGCACGCTCCTGGGGGTCCTGTCCCTGCGCGACCTCGTCCTCGCCCGTCCCACCACCCCGCTCCGCCAGATCATGAACGCGGACGCGGTGACCCTCCCCGTGACGATGGACGTGGAGGAAGTGGCCCATCTGTTCGACAAGTACAACTTCCTCGCCCTCCCGGTGGTGGACGAGAATCGGAAGCTCCTCGGGATCGTCACGATTGACGACGTCATCGACGTGATCCGCGAGGAAGCGACGGAGGACGTGCTGCGGCTGGGCGGCATCCCGGCGGGAGAGGAGCACCCGCTCGACCCACCGTTGAGCTCCGTGCGCAAGCGCCTCCCATGGATGATGGCCTACATCCTCCTCGACCTGGCGATCGTTGCCGTAGTGGCCCACTTCGAGCAGACGATCGCCCAGATCACGTTTGTGGCAAGTCTGATGCCCCTTATCGCCGACATGAGCGGGAACGTGGCGTCCCAGGCGCTCTCGGTCGCCATCCGCGGGATCGCCACCGGGGAGGTCCAATGGTCCGATCTGCCCCACGTGATGCGAAAGGAGCTCTTGGTCGGCATCCTGAATGGGCTCATGTTGGGGGCGGAGATCGGGCTCATCACGTTCCTCCTGTGGCGGAAGCCCCTGTTCGGAGTGGTGAGCGCGGTGGCCCTGATGGGAAACACGATCGCTGCCTGTTTCGTCGGGGGGGCTCTCCCCTACGTGCTGAAGCGGCTCCGGCTGGATCCGGCGATGGTCTCGGGCCCCGTGGCGACCACGGTCGCGGACATCACCGGGTTCTTCCTCTTCCTCGGACTGGCCACGGCGTTCCTCCCCTACCTCACTTGACCGGGGCCGCCCGCGGGCGGTCGCTCGCCCCCGCTGGGTACGCTATACTCCGGCTCAACCTTTTCGCTCTGCGGCGGCCGGGATCGAACGGGGTCGGGGTGCGCCTTGTGGAGCGTGGGGAGTGCGCTCGTCGCCATTCTGGATGGGACGAACGGAGCGCGTAGACTACGGGAAAAAGGAGTGATGGTATGATCGCATACGCTCAGACGGGGACCGAGACGACGACCCAGTCCATGATCACCCTCGTCGTGATGCTGGTGGCGTTCGCCGCCATCTTCTACTTCCTCCTCATCCGGCCCCAGCGCCGGCATCAGAAGGAGCATCGCGACCTCCTCGGATCGCTCAAGCGCGGGGATCGTGTGGTCACTGCGGGTGGGATCCTCGGTACGATCGAGGACATCAGCGAGGATTCGGTTCTCCTCGCCGTTGAGGAAGGGAAGATCCGGCTCTCGAAGGGCAGCATCGTGGACAAGGTGCGGAAGTAGGTGCGACGATGAAACGTTCGGACTGGGTTCGGTTTGGATTCGTACTGGCAGCCCTCTTTGCCTCGATCGGCCTCCTCTACCCGTTCTTCCCGTTCCAGGACGTGATCAAGCTCGGCCTGGATCTCCAGGGAGGGGTGCGCCTCGTGCTCGAGGCGCAGGTCCTCGACCCGGCGACGGGCGAGCTCATCCCGCTTCGCGAGTCCCAGCTCGAACCTGCGAAGCAGCAGGACGCGGTGAACCAGCTTGTGACGATCTTCTCGGAGCGGGTGGACCAGTATGGGATGGTCAACGCCGAGATCCGGCCCTTGGGACGGGACCGGGTCGAGGTCAAGATCCCCAAGGTCCAGGACCCGGAAGAGGCGCAGAGGCTCCTCGGGAGCACCGCCCTCCTCGAGTTCCGCAAGGTGATCGAGGCCTCTTCCAACCGGGAGGACCTCGAAGCGCGCAAGGGGTTCCTGTTCGATGTCCTGCCCAACAAGGACCAGAGCGAGTGGTACCTCGTCGAGGTCGAGCCGCTTCTCACCGGGGACGTCCTCGACAACGCGGTGGTCCGCACCTCCACCGACCCGCGCAACCCCGGGTTCCTCATTGCCCTCACCTTCAATCGTGACGGGGCAGAGAAGTTCGCCGAGGCCATCCGGCGCATGCAGGTGAACGATCGGTTGGCGATCATCCTCGACAACGTGGTCTACTCCGCCCCGCTCGTGGCCGACTCGATCAAGCAGGCGGCCCAGCAGGGGTGGAGGGCTGTTCAGGACTCAACGACGATCACCGGCCGGTTCACCCTCGACGAGGCGAAGCTCCTTGCGGCCGTGCTCCGGTCAGGGGCCCTCCCGACCCAGGTGGCGATCATCGAACAGCAGACGATCGGCCCGACCCTCGGCGCAGAATACGTGCGGCGGGGGATGACCGCCCTCGTGGCAAGCTTCGCCCTCGTCCTCGTCTACATGCTCGTCTACTACCGCTGGTTGGGGATCGTTGCCGACGCCGGGCTGGTGATGACGATGCTCCTCGTGTTCGCCGCGCTGCGCGCGTTCGGGGCGACCCTCACCCTGCCCGGGATCGCGGGGCTCGTCCTCACCATCGGCATGGCGGTGGATGCGAACGTGATCATCTTCGAGCGGATCAAGGAGGAGCGCCGCACGGGCAAGGCCCCCAGGGCGTGCGTCACCGCTGGGTTCGCGAAGTCCCTGTCTGCGATCCTCGACGCAAACATCACCACGCTCATCGTGGCGTTCATCTTGTTCCTGTTGGGCTCGGGGCCGGTGGAGGGATTCGGGATCACGCTGGGATTGGGGATCGTGGCCTCGATGTTCTCCTCCCTCGTCCTGTCTCGCCTCCTCCTCGAGACGACGGGGCTGGGGGAGTTCATCCCGGTCCGGTCCGCGCCAGACCGAGGGTGAACTGGTGCAGGGCAGCCTCAGGGGAGATCTGGCCGGTCTTGATCTGGAGGTCAAGCGCCTGAAGGGAGGCAAGGAGCCCGACGAGCCTTGCCTCCCCCCAGCGGCGGGCCTGGTCGAGCCGCCGCCGGACAAGCCAGGGCGGGCCGGCCGGCTCGCGGCCGTCCTCGCTCGCGGCGAGGGCAGCGAGGAGCGCCCGCACGTGGCCGACGAGGGAGAAGAAGAGGAGGGACGGGTTCCCACCCGCGGCGAGGAGACGCCGTAGCTCGGCCAGGGCGGCGGGGATCTCCCGCGACCCCACGGCGTCGAGGTACGCGTACGCCGGCCCCGAAGAGGAGGAGAGGAGCTCCCGCCACCGCGCGGGGAGCCGTTCCCCCTTCCACAGGGAGAGCTTCTCCACCTCCTGGGAGAGGAGGAGCGTGTTCCCCCCCGCCGCCTCGATGAGGGGGTCCACCACCGCGGCCGTCCCCGCCAGGCCCGCCTCGGAGAGGAGCTCGGAGGTGAGGGCCCGCAGAGTGCGGCCGGTCGGCGTGGGGAAGGACGTGGCTTCCTCGGCGGCCTGCACCACAGGGCCCCTCAGTGCAGCGCCGACGAAAGCCACCCCGAGGTCGGGCGGCACCCCCCGCGCCAGCGCCCGCACCAGCCGCTCCTCCCCCATCAGGGGGTCCGCCCGGCGGACGACGATCGCCCGCGGCTCCCCGAACAGGTCCGCGCTCCCCAGCTCCTCGATCAGCCGATCGAGGCACGGTTCGTCCCCGAACAGGACCACCCGCCGCGCTTGGCCCCACGACCCCAGCGCCCGGGCGAGGGCCCGCTCCGCAAGGAGCGGGTCCCCCCAGTAGGCGACGATCCGCGGCCCGGCCATCGCCGAACGTTACCTCCCCCCGGACACGGCCACAATGTTGAGCTTGTGGGCCCATGCGGCTACCATCCCTCCCGCGCCGAGGTGGCGGAATTGGCAGACGCGCTGTCTTGAGGGGGCAGTGGGCTTCGGCCTGTGTGGGTTCAAATCCCACCCTCGGCACCAGGACCGGTGGAGCCGCGCATCGTCGTGGACGTGATGGGGGCTGATCGCCCTCCTGCCGAGCTCGCGGGGGGGGCGATCCGCGCTGCTACGGCCCTCCCGATCCGACTCATCCTCGTCGCCCATCGGCCGCTCCTCCCACCCCTTCCCCCCGGAGTGGAAGTCCTCGAGTGCCCGCCGGCTCCCGAGCACGAGGAGGGGGCGACCCGCGTCGCACGCCGGGAGGACACCTCGATCGCCCGGGGCCTGGACGCGCTCCGCCGGGGAGAGGCGGATGCGTTCCTCTCCCCCGGCAGCACAGGGGCGGTGGTCAGCGCAGCCATCCTCCGTCTGGGGCGGCTTCCCGGGGTGGTCCGCCCCGGGCTCTGCGCCTCGCTCCCCACCCTCCGCGGCGAGGTGCTCCTCATCGACGCGGGGGCCACCGCCGATTCCAAGCCCGCCCACCTCGTTCAGTTCGCGGACCTCGGTGCGGCCTACGCCCAGGCGGTGCTCGGCATCCCCTCGCCCACGGTGGGCCTCCTCAACATCGGGACCGAGCACGGGAAGGGGGACGCCCTCACCCGGGAAGCCCATCCCTTGCTTGCCCGTACGGCGGGGTTTGTGGGCAACGTCGAGCCCCATACGATCCTCACCGAGCGGCCGGTGGATGTCGTCGTCGCGGGCGGGTTCAGCGGGAACCTGTTCTTGAAGGCGGTCGAGGGGGGAGCGGAGGCGGTCCTGGCGATGGTGAAGGGCGCCCTCCGGAGCTCGGCCCGCGCCCGGCTCGGGGCCTTGCTCTCCCGTCGGGCGCTGCGCGCGGTGGCGCAGAGCCTCCGCTACGAGGAGCACAACGCTGCCCCCCTCCTCGGGGTGAACGGCCTCGTGACCGTCGCCCACGGCCGGTCCGACGCCGCGGCGATCGAGGGAGCCCTGCGACGCACGTTTCAGGCCAGCCGATCCCAGATCGTGGAGGTCCTTCGCTCCCGCCTTTCCTCCCCTCCCGCCGAGCCGGGGCTTGCCAACCCGGGGGATCCCCGGGTACCCTCCGCCACCCCCACGGCCGCGGCCTGAGGGCCGCCACAGGGGAGTGGTGTTGCGCCGTGCCGGGGGGCCCTATATAACTGGCCCACGGTTGGGACGGCGCCGCCCCGCGGTGGGGCAGCGAGGAGGTGTGGGATCTATGAGCGAGATTGCCGATCGGGTACGGGAGATCATCGCCGAGCAGCTGATGGTGGACCTCGATGAGATCACCGATGAAGCGTCGTTTGTGAACGACCTCGGTGCGGACTCCCTCGATACGGTCGAGCTGATCATGGAGTTCGAGGACGAGTTCGGGATTGAGATCCCGGACCAGTACGCGGAGAACATCGCCACGGTGGGGGAGGCGATCGCCTACATCGAGGCCCGCGTCCACGAAAGGGAAGGGGCGGGCGGGGCGTAGGGGACGCCACCCGGAGGCGGACGATGAGATCCGTGTACATCGAGGAACTGGGCCAGCACGTGGGGAGCGAGGTGCTCATCCAGGGCTGGCTCTACAACAAGCGCTCCTCGGGCAAGGTGCGGTTCGTGCTCGTGCGGGATGGGACGGGCCTCGTTCAGGGGGTCGTCACCCCCACGGCGGATCCGGCCGCGTTCGCGCTCGCGGACTCCCTTCCCCAGGAAGCATCGCTCCGCATGGGGGGGACGGTGAGGGCCGAACCGCGCGCCCCCGGCGGGTTCGAGGTCACCGTGACCCACCTTGAACCGGTCCATATCCCGACCGCGCCGTTCCCGATCGGGCTCAAGGAACACGGGCCCGGGTTCCTGATGGACCACCGCCACCTCTGGATCCGCAGCCGCCGTCAGACGCCGATCCTCCGCCTGCGGGATGCGGTGCTGTGGGCGATCCGCTCCTTCTTCCACGAGCGGAGGTTCGTGGCCACCGAGGCCCCGGTCCTCGTCGGGACCGCGGTTGAGGGGACGACGACCCTGTTCCCATTGGACTATTTTGGGACACCGGCCTACCTCTCCCAGTCCGGCCAGCTCTACCTCGAGGCGACGTGCGCGGCGCTGGGGAAGGTGTACTGGATCGGTCCCGTGTTTCGGGCGGAGAAGTCGAAGACCCGCCGCCACCTGACCGAGTTCTGGATGGCCGAGGCGGAGCAAGCGTTCCTCGACCACGAGGGGAACCTCGCCCTCCAGGAGGACCTCGTGCGCTACGTCGTCGAATCGGTGGTGGCGGAACGCCCCCGCGATCTGGACGAACTGGAGCGCGATTCGTCCCTCCTGCGCCGTGAGGTGGCCGAGCCGTTCGCCCGGGTCACGTACCACGAGGCGGTGGCCCTTGTCCAGGCGGCGGGGGTGGCGATGGAGGTTGGGGACGACTTCGGGGCCCCGGCGGAGGACGCGTTGTCGCAGCACTTCGGCCGCCCAGTGTTCGTGGAACGGTTCCCCGCTGCGATCAAACCGTTCTACATGAAGCGCGATCCGGGGCGGCCCGACCTCGCCCTGTGTGCGGACCTCATCGCCCCCGAGGGCTACGGGGAGATCATCGGTGGCTCGCAGCGCGTGGACAGGGAGGAGGAGCTCCTGGCCCAACTGCGGGAGGCGGGCCTCCCGGAGGAGCCCTACCGCTGGTACCTCGATCTCCGCCGCTGGGGTGCGGTCCCCCATTCCGGGTTCGGCCTCGGCGTGGAACGGACTGTGCAGTGGATCGCCGGAATACCCCACATCCGCGAGGCGATCCCGTTCCCGCGGACCCTCGACCGCCTGTACCCTTGAGGGTGAGGGTGGCGTGGGTTACACTGGGGGCCCTGACCCATCACGTGGGTCACCCCCGTCCACTCCCCTACGTTCGTGGAGGGGGATCTCGCCCGTGGCGGGCAGGAGACACGACGGCGTAAGGGCTGTCCCGGCTGCGCCGCCTCCTCGAATCGGCTGTACCATGAGCGTGGGCGGCTGCCCTAGCGGTAGCCGCCCACCTCAGCCCCTGACGAGCGAACGTCAGCGCTTCTTCACTGCCAACTGGCCGCGCTGATCCACCACCGTTAGGCGCTTGGCGACCAGGGTCTTCAGGTTCTTACCGGGCTTGAACGCCGGAACGACCTTCGCCGGCACCATGATCCGCCGCTGGGTCTGCGGGTTGATGCGCTGCGACTGCTTCCGCGTGCGCACCTCGAACTTCCCGAACCCCGTCAGGAGGACCTCCTCGTTGGCGGCGATGCTCTCCGTGATGATGTCAATCGTGGCATCGAGCGCCTTCCGAGCGTCCTTCTTCGTAAGCCCAGTCCGCTGTGCAATCCGATCTACCAGTTCTCCCTTGTTCATTGTAACACCCCCTCCCTGGGTCAAAGATGCGCTAGTATAGAGCTCTTTCCCGGTGTTGTCAAGTGTGAACGTACTTCCCATGCCCCTTTTCGCGGAAAAGCGGTTGACGACGCACGGCGAGAGGGGTAGAGTTCGGGGTGATACGTGATCTTTCCTGAAGGAGGGACGCCGGTGGCCGGTGAGGTGCGCGATTACGAGATGGTGTACATCCTCCGCCCTGACCTCGATGAGGAGGGGCGGCGGGCCAAGATCGCTAAGGTCCAGCAGATCATTGAATCCGAGGAAGGCACCGTCCAAACGACGGACGAGTGGGGCACCCGCATCCTCGCCTACGAGATCGACCATTTCCGCGAGGGGTACTACGTCCTCGTCACGTTCGCCCTCCCGGCCGATCGGGTGCGCAAGGTGGAGGAGAGGCTGGCGATGGACGATGCCCTCCTCCGCTACCAGACCGTGCGGGTGAGCAAGAACTAGGATGAGCGACCTCAACCGGGTCGTCCTCACGGGACGCCTCACGGCCGACCCCGATCTCAAGTACACCCAGAGCGGCCGGGCGATGCTCCGGTTCGACATCGCGGTCAACCGGCGGTGGGTCAACCCGGAGAGTGGGCAACCCGAGGAAGAAGTGACCTTCCTCCCCATCGTGGTGTGGGGGAAGCAAGCTGAGAACTGCGCAGCTTATTTGCGCAAGGGACGCCAGGTGGCGGTGGATGGACGGCTTCGGGTGAGGTCGTTCACCACCCAGAACGGGGATCGGCGGCGGACCACGGAGGTGGCCGCGCAGTCGGTCCACTTCCTCGGCGGCCGGCCGACCACCGCCGAGCCGCAGCCGACGGAAGAGGGGACCGAGACCCCCCCCGATCCTTCACCCGAAGAGGAGGTTCCGTTTTGACGATGCAGCACCAACGTAAGGTCTGTCGTGTCTGTGATCAGGGATTGGAACTGCGGTACACGGATCCGGAGACGCTCCGCCAGTTCGTCAACCGCCGGGGGAAGATCCTCTCCCGCCGGGTGTCCCGCCTCTGTGCCAAGCACCAGAACTGGATGGCAACCGAGGTCGATCGCGCCCGCAAGCTCGCCCTGCTCCCCTACGAGGACAAGCCCTAACCGCCCCTCTCCCATGCCCCGCACAGTCGCCTTCCTGTTCGACAGTGGGGGCGAAGATCTGGTCGGACGGGCAAGGACGGCGTCAGCCAAGGCCCTCCTCCGCCGCATCGTGGCCCATCCCCAGGTGGACGAGGTGGTGGTGGCGACCCCCCGCCCCGAGGCGTGGATGGGGGGTGGGGTCGAGGTGGAGCCCGATCCCCCGGGGCCGTGGGCGTTCGGGGCTCGGTTCAGCGCCCTCATCCGCAAGTTCCGGCCGGAGCGGCTCCTCTACTTCTCCGCCGGCAGCGCGTTCCTCCTGCCCGATCCCCTGCTCGACCGCTTCATCACCGCGGCACCGACGGGATCCGCGTACGCCGTGCTCAACAACTTCTACTCCACCGATTTCGCGCTCCTCGCCCCTCCCGCCGCGTTGGGGGACCTGACGCGGGACAACCCGATCGGGACCCGGCTGTGGGGCGCAGGGTACGCGTGCTATGAACTCCCCCGATCGGCAGGGACCCAGTTCGACATCGATACCCCGGGCGAGCTGCAGTTCCTCGCGCTCCACCCGTCCCTGCCCCCTGAGCTCCGGGACGTCCTCGCGGTGGTCTCCACCGCGCGCGCCCAGCAGGTCCTCGAGGTGTTGGTGGACCCGGAGAAGGAGCTCGTCCTCCTGGGGAGGATCGGGGCCCACCTCGCCCACCACCTGGAGAGGGAGGCGGCATGCCGGACGAGGATCCTCTCCGAGGAGCGGGGGATGGAGTCGAGCGGCCGCGCCGAGCGGGGCGCGGTGAGGTCCCTCGTTGGAGCCCTGGCCCACGGCCGGACCGCGACCGAGCTCGTGGAGCTCCTCTCCCAGTTCGGGGACGCCGTGGTGTGGGACACGCGCGTCCTCATGGCCCACCTCGGGTTCTGGCCCCCCCCGGGGGAGCGGTTCGCGTCCGACCTCCTCGATCCCACCGGGCTCACGAACCCGGTCCTGCGGGAACTGACCGCGGCCTGTGCCGGCGCAGCGGTCCCGTTCCTGTTGGGTGGGCATGCCCTCGTCTCCGGGGGGATGTACCTCGCCCTCGAGCTGGCATGGACGAACGTGGACCGGGCGGTCCGGTTCCGTCCGTTGCCCTTCCCCGATTAGGAGCCTACCGTGACCGATAACGACGTGTGGACGATGGAACTGGCGAAGGTGGATCGGGCGGTGGAGGCCCTCATCCAGGCGGAGGAGGAGCGCCAATGCCGCAAGATCATCCTCATCCCGTCGGAATCCCTGACCCCCCGTGCTGTGCGCGAGGCGATGGGGAGCGTGTTCACTTCGATCTACGCTGAAGGGTACCCGCGCGAGGAGATGCTCCGCCTCCCGGAGGACCGGCTGATGGAGATCGCGGAACAGCTCGCGTACTTTCGCCGCTACAGCGATCGCCGGTTCTACAAGGGGGTCGAGTTCGCCGACCTCGTGGAGGCCCTCGCCTGTCGCCGCGCCGCGGAGTGCTTCGCCACCCCCGATGTCAGGGCTGACGACATCTTCGTCAACGTTCAGGCGCTATCGGGCGCGGCAGCGAACATGGCGATCTACGATGCCCTCCTCCGGCCGGGGGACACGCTGATGGCGATGGACCTCTCCCAAGGGGGCCACCTCTCCCACGGGTCGCCGTTCCACCAGTCCGGCCGACGGTACCGGATGGTGCGCTACGGCGTGGATCCGCGGACTGAACGCCTCGACTATGCCCGGATCTCCGACCTCGCCCGGCAGCACCGCCCCCGGATGATCATCGCCGGGTACACGTCGTATCCGTGGGCCCCGGACTGGAAGGCGCTGCGGGAGATCGCCGCCGGCTGCGGGGCGTTCCTCATGGCGGACATCGCCCACACCGCGGGGATGGCGATCGCTGGGGCCTACCCCAGCCCGGTGGGGTACGCCGACGTGGTCATGTTCACCACCCACAAGACCCTGTGCGGCCCGCGGGGGGCGATCGTCCTCTCCTTCGATCCCGAGATCGCGGCCCGGGTCGACGCGGCGGTGTTCCCCGGGGCCCAAGGGGGCCCCCACGTGAACAAGTGGGCTGGCATCGCCGCCGCGCTCGCGTTGGCCAAGACGCCGGCGTTCCGCGACCTCCAGCACCGGACGGTCGCCAACGCCGCCTCCCTCGCGACTGCGCTCCGGGAGCGGGGCCTGCGCCTCGCCTACGGCGGCACCGACACCCACCTCCTCGTCCTCGACCTCCGGGCGATCCGCCCCCCCCGTGGGGGAGAGCTGATGGGGGAGATCGCAGCTCGGATCCTCGATCTCGCCGGCCTGGTGGTGAACAAGAACACGATCCCCGGGGACGCCTCGGCCGCTGACGCCCGTGGGCTCCGGTACGGGACCCCGTGGGCCACCCAGCGGGGGATGGGGAAGGAGGAGATGGAGGAGATCGCGGACATCTCCCGCCTCGTCCTGACCTCGATCTACCCGTTCACGTACCAGGGCGTGACCGGCCCCCTCCCTCGCGGGAAGCTCCCCCTCGCGGTGCTCACCGAAGCTAAGGAGCGCGTGGAGGCGCTCGCTTCGCGGTTCAGCGGGCGCGCTTTCCGGTCCCCCAGCGGGCGACGGCCCGCGGCAAGCGGCGTCGCGGCGCTGCGGGTACGGGGCGGCCGGGCGGCCCAGCTCCTCCACGAGGCGTGCACCGCTCACGTCCTCTCCCTCGATCCCGGGCAGGGGTGCCGCACCCTGTTCCTCGATCAGGAGGGGACGATCCTCGCCGCGGCGATCGTGGGGAGGCTGCCCGACGACCGCTGGGGCCGGCCGGAGTTCGCCGTCCTCGTCCCGAGCGACCGGGGCCCCGTTGTGGCGCAGTGGCTCACGGCCCTCGCCGATGGCTACGTCCTGTTCGATCCCGACGACCTCTACCGCAAGGTGCAGGGCCCGGCGGTCGTGGAGCCCGATGCAGGAGGTGCCTCGTTCCGCCTCGCCGACGGGGCGGTTGTGTCGGCCGAGATGGACCTCTTCGCGGGCGCCCCCCGGTCGGGGGATGCGTTGGAAAGCCGCCCTGACCTCGTCTCCCCGCGCAAGCCCTACTTCATCGGGTGCCAGCGGATCCGCCTGGCGGGGGGCAAGGAGCCCTACGCGCCGCACGCTCCCAGCGCTAGCATCGCCCGCACTCCGCTCTCCGACTGGCACCGCGACGCCGGGGCGCGGATGGCCGAGTTCGCCGGGTTCACGATGCCGCTCTGGTACACGTCGGCCCTCGCGGAGCACCGGGCGGTGCGGGAGGCGGCGGGGCTGTTCGACCTTGGGCACATGGGGGCGTTCTCCGTCGCGGGCCGCTACGCGGAGAGCTTCCTCAACCTCGTGACCACGAACTACGCGGGGTGGCTCCAGCCGGGACAGTCCCAGTACGCCTTCCTCCTCACCCCCGACGGGGCGGTGGTGGACGACCTCATGGTGTACCGTCGGTCCCGCGACCACTTCCTGCTCGTGGTCAACGCCGCGAATGCGAGCAAGGATTGGGACTGGCTCTCGGCGATCAACTCCGGGAAGGTCCTCCTCGACCCTGACCGGCCGTGGGTCGAGCCGGATGGACCGGTGACCCTCCGCGACCTCCGTGGGGACAATCCCGACGCGCTCGTGGACATCGCCCTCCAGGGGCCGTGGTCCCGGGCCCTCCTTGAACGGCTCCTTACGGGGCCGGACCGGCACCGGCTCACCTCCCTCCGGCGTGCGGAGTTCTGCGAACTCAGCGTGGATGGGGTTCCTGTCCTCTGCGCCCGCACCGGGTACACGGGCGAGCCCCTGGGGTACGAGATCCTCGTCTCCCCCGCGCAGACGATGCGCCTGTGGACGACGCTCCTTGCGGCGGGCAAGGAGCGCAACCTGCAGCCGATCGGGCTCGCCGCGCGGGACTCCCTCCGAACGGAGGCGGGCCTCCCCCTCTACGGCCACGAGCTGGCCGGATCCCACGAGATCCTCCCCCATGAGGCGGGGTTCGCGCCCTACGTGAAGCTCCACAAGCCGGCGTTCGTCGGTCGGTCTGCCTACCTCCGTGCCGTCGCGGGTTGGACGCGGGAGGTGGTGCGGTTCTCCATTCCCGCCGGTCAGCGGCCGGTGCGGGCGGGGACCCCGGTCGTGGACAAGGGGGGGCAGGTGGTGGGGTGGGTCACGAGCTGTGTTGTGCTGGAAACGGGCCAGGTGGGGATGGCCCTCCTCTCCGTGCGCGGGCTGGGGGAGGGGACGCCGCTGGGGTTCGTCCTCGGCGCCGAGCGAGGCCTTCCCGAGAAGATCGAGCCGGGGGCGCGGCTCCCCCTCCTGGTGTGGGGCGCGGTGCTCCCCCGGTTCCTCAAGCGGGACGTCCTCCCCATGGCGGGGGAGGACTAGTCGCTCTTCTCTTCCTTCTCCGCGCGGAGGCTCGCCCGGATCTCCGCCAGCCGCTGCGCCACGCGGTGGTAGAGCGTGCCCTCCGGGTACGTGCCATCGGGACCAACCTCGCCTGCCGGGATCCCGAACAGGATCTCCACTCCCTCTTCCACCGTGGCGCAGCTCCAGAGGTGGAACTCCCCCGCGGCGACCGCCTGCACCACATCCTCGGGGAGCATCAGCTCGTCCACGTTGGCGGCGGGGAGGATCACCCCTTGGTCGCCGGTGAGGCCGAGCTCCCGGCACACGAGGTAGTGGCCCTCCACCTTCTCGTTGACCCCCCCGATCGCCTGCATCCGCCCCTTCTGATCGATGGCTCCCGTCACGGCGACCCCCTGCCGGGCGGCGACCCCGGACAGGGCAGACAGGAGGGCGAACAGCTCCGCTGCTGATGCGGAGTCGCCCTCGACCCCGGAGTAGGACTGCTCAAGGGCAAGGCTCGCCCCAAGCGTGAGGGCCTCCCGCTGCCCGAACTGGGCGGCGAGGTAGCCCTTGAGGATCATGACCCCCTTCGTGTGGAGCTTCCCCCCGAGCTCGGCCTCGCGTTCGATGTCCACTACCCCGCTCTTGGCCGTGAACACGTTCGCCGTGATCCGCGTCGGCTTTCCAAACGCGAAGTCCCCCAGGTCGAGCACGGCGAGGCCGTTCACCTGCCCCACCGCTACCCCTTGCACGTTCACGATGAGTTTCCCCCGCTGGATCCACTCCCGGACCTTCTCGGCGAGGAGGGAGTGGCGGTACTTCCCCTTGGCGATCGCCTGTCGGACGTGGTTCGCGTCCACGGCGCTCGCTCCCGCCTCGCGGGCCCAGAAGCTCGCCTCGGCGACGAGGGAGGCGAGGGTCCCGAACCGGGTCACGAGCTTGGCCTGATCGGAGGCGAGTTCGGCCGCGTGCTCGACGAGCCGCGCCACCCCCGACGGGTCGAACGGGAGCACGGCCGGGTTTTCATCCCGACACATGCGGACGAACCGCGCCAGCTCCTGGACGGACGCGTCCGACCACGGCATCACCGTGTCGAAGTCAGCCCTGATCCCGAACAGTTTCCGGAAATCCTCGTCGTAGTGGTGGAGGAGGTGGTAGAGGTACGGGGATCCCACGAGGAGGACCTTGACATCAAGGGGGATCGGCTCCGGGCGCAGCCCCTCTGTGGACGCGAACCCGAGCATCTGGGCTGGGTCCTCGATCCGGATCTCGCCGGCCTTGAGCGCGATCTTGAGCGCGTCCCAGGAGAGGGCGGCCCGCAGCAGGTTCGTGGCGGTGAGGACGAGGTACCCACCGTTCGCCCGGTGCAGGGCCCCGCCCCGGATTTGGGTGAAGTCCGTGGTCACGGCCCCGAACTGGACCCGACGCTCGATCGTCCCGAACAGGTTCGTGTAGGTGGCGTTTCCTTCTACCACCACGGGCGCCCCTTCGCTCCCCGAGCGGTCCACGACCACGTTCACCCGGTAGCGGAGGAACCGATCCCCGCCCTCGGGGAGCGGGATCGGCACCATCGGCGGTGGCTTCTTGTTCGCAGTCTGAAACTGCTCCACGTTCTCCAGGATGTCGGCCTTCACCTCGGCCAGGAAAGTCGGCACGCGTTCGATCCCGCTGTACTTCTCCCGAAGCTGGGCGAACCGCGGCTCGACGAGGAACTCCACTGCCTGCTTCGTGAGGAGGTGCTGGGCCTCCTGCCACGTTTCGTCGAGCTTTGCCAGGCGCTGGAACGTGTCCCGAATCAGGCCCTGCAGCTCCTCCTGCCGGCGGCGGATCTCCGCGCGGTCGGCCTCGGGGAGGGAGGCGTATTCCTCCTGCGAGTACGGCGTCCCGTCGCCCTTGAGGGGGATCGTGTTGATCCCGAGGGGGGTACGCTGGAGGGCGAACCCGAGCTGCGCCGCCTTCGCTTCCAGCTCGTGGAACTCCTCGTCCCGCTCATGGGAGATCCTATCCCGTTCCCTTTTCGTGCGGGTCTTGAACTCGTCGGACTCCAGCACCCGCGGTAGTTCGTGGGCCACGAACTCGATGCACCGCTCCATGTCCTGGCGCAGTTCGCGCCCCCGCCCCGCCGGGAGGAGGAGGTAGCGGGGCATGTGGGGGACCCGGAAGTTGTGCACGTAGCAGATGTCCGGCGGGACCGGCCTCGTCCGCGAGACCTGTTCTAGGAGGCGGGAGACGGCGGAGGTCTTGCCGAGGCCCGGTTCGCCGGACACGTAGATGTTGTACCTGTGCTGGGGATCATGGAGCGAGAGCCCCAGCCACAGGGCCTCGATCGCCCTCTCCTGGCCCACGATGTCCGTAAGGGGTGCGAGGTCATCGGTGGTGGTGAACGAGAAGGTACGGGGATCGCACGTACGGCGGAGTCGAGCGGGAGGCAGCTCTCGGTTCATGGGTCCGTTATCATACCCAGCGATGAAGCGCGTTGCCATTCTGCTCTCCTTCTTCACCTGGGCGGCCGGGGCAGTGCCCGTCGTCCCCCTCGCCACGACCCCCGACGATCCGCAATACGTCCGCTTCGTCACCGATCTCGTCGCGGGCGCGCGGGAGGAGGTCCTGGCTTCCCTGTCCGACATCCGCCGCTACACCGGGGACGGGGCGACGGAAGACCTCCTGGCGGCCCTCGCTGACGCTGCCGCCCGCGGCGTGCGGGTGCGGGTCCTCGCGGAGCGGCGGGAGACGGACCCTCTGTTCGAACAGAGGGGAGCCGCCGAGTACCTGGCGGAGCGAGGGGTAGGGGTGCGGTGGGATGCGCCGGAGGTGACCCTTCACACGAAGTTTCTCGTTGTGGATCGGCGGTGGGTGGTGGTGGGCTCGACCCACTGGACGATGTCCGCCCTCACGCGGAGCGTTCAGCTCGACCTCGCGCTCGAATCTCCGGAGCTGGGGGCCGCGTTCGGGGAGTTCTTCGACCTCCTCTGGGAGGGGCAGCTTAAGGCGATCCCCGCGCACCCCCCGCCCCCGTGGCCGGAGCCGGCGGTGGTCCCCCTCCTCGACCCTCCTCAGGGCGGGCTCCACGCCCGATACCTCCCGGACCTGATCCGCCGGGCCGAGCGTTCCGTGCGGGTCATCCTCTACCGACTGGGGTACTACCCGACCTATTCCGATAGCCCCTCGAACCGCATCGTGGAGGAGCTCTGCGCCGCTGCGGCCCGGGGGGTCGTGGTGCAGGTCCTTCTGGAGGGGGGGGAGGATTTCGCGGATCTAGCCCACGACAATCGGGTGGCGGCGGCGTACCTCACTGCCTGCGGGGTCGCGGTGCGGTTCGATGCGCCGGGGACGACCCTCCACGCCAAGGGGTTGATCGTGGACGGGCGCGACGTCCTCGTCACCTCGGCCAACGGTTCCTACTCCTCGCTTGTCCACAACGTCGAGGCGGGGATCCTCCTCCTTTCCGCGCCCGAGGTCGGCCGGCCCCTTGCCCACTGGTTCGACGTGCTGTGGGACGAGGCCCGACCCCTGCCCTAGAAGGTGAGGGGGCCCGCCACCGGGACGCTCACGCGTTCCTTGTGGTCCCCAACGGTGACGATGCCTGTGACCGAGCACGCCAGGCGGGCCCGGGCCCTGGCCGACGGAGGGTAGAGGACATACTGGAGGACCAGCTCCTGGCCGGGATAGAGGACGGTGGCGGAGGCGGCGAGGATCTCGAGCTGCCCTTGCTCGTTCATCCGCGCCGGATCGAGCGACGTCGCTGTCCAGCCCGGCGGAACGTCCACCGTGAGGCCTGGGCCGAAGATCTCCGTTCGGGCCCGGATCACAACCGTCACCTCGGCCACATCCCCTGTCCAGCGGACCTCCCCCACGGCCCCCAGCCGGGAGTCGGCGACCACCACCACGCCGAGCTGGGAGATGGATCGGCTGCCTTGGATGACGTCCACCATGACGTTCCATGCCCCGGCGGGCACGGTCCAGTTCGCCCACGGCTGGTTCGTGGTCGCATCGGGGCGCCCATCGCCGTTGAAGTCCCATTTGAACTGGGCGCCAGCGGGGGCCCCGCTCACCTGGAAGCTCACCTCGCTCCCCGGCTCGGGGATCGCGGTGGATGGGATCAGGGCGAGGCCCTGACCAAACGAGAGGAACCCGATCATCAAGCATGCGGTCACCATGACCGTTCGCATCGTCGCCTCCTTCGGGGGCAGGCGGGGGCCGTGACCTCGGCCCCCGCCACCCTCAGTGCTGAGGAAGACCAGGTTCTGCCTAGCGGTCGCAGACCCCCGGCGCCCGGCCGGGAAGCACCTCGCAGATCGGGGTGCCCGTGAGCCAGAGGGCAATGATCGTCTTCATCGTCTCGTAGTCCACGATCCCTGGGGCACACGTCCGCGGAACCTTCGTCCCTTCGAGCCAGAACGCGATCGCCCGTTGCACCTGCGGGAACGTGATCTTGTCCGAAAGCGAGAGATCGATCGTATCCCGAACCACATCCCAGCGGGAGATGGCCACGATCACGTTCAGGCAGTCGGTGAGGTCGACCCGGCTCGCGCCCGTGACCTCGACCTCGAGGCAGGGGTGACCGCTGTCGGCGCGGCCGACGACCGTTTCCGACGACAGCACCTTACAGGGATCCGGCGGAGTGGTTTCCACCGTCACCGTGGGTGGGACCTCGACCTGGTAGATGATCGTCTTCGTCTGCCCGGCCTTGAGGGTCCCGGTGAATGCCCACTGGTCCACGCCCGGCTTGTAGGTGAAGCCGTCGTTCTGGATCGGGGTCACCCGCCACCCGATGGGGAGGTCCTCGTCGAGGCCCACGCCGTACACGTCCCGGTCCGTCGTGATCTCCACCTTGACCGTGAACCTGTTGCCGACGACATTGCCCGCCGAGTCGTAGAACCCGATGACAACGCCCTCGCACGGGATGGGGGTGATGATCCACCGTTGGGCCTGGAGGTTCGCGGGGGCCATCGTGGGGAGCGGCTGGTCAATCGCCGTACAGGATAGCGAGTACGCGGCGATGAGCTTCAGCATGTGCAGGCTGATCCGTTCGCCACAGGCCTTCACCACCGGCCGATCGGTCCGCCACAGCTCCGTGGCGCGGGCGAGTTGGTCGGCTGTGATCGCTTCCGACAGCCGGAGGTCCACCCGATCCTCTTCCCCTGGCATCGCGGCCGGGACGAGGTGGGCTACCGCTTCGAGGACGGAGAGGCAGTCGTTGACAAGGAAGCACGACTCGCCGGCGACCTCGAACTCGAAGTCGGGGACCTTGGCCTGGAAGATGCCGGTGATGCAGAACTGCTGCGGGAGACGGATCGAGGCGAGCAGTTCGACCTCCGGCACGGTCACATCGTAGATGATGACCCGCTCAGTGCCCGCCTTGATCGGCTCCAAGAACACCCACTGCACCTCGGCCCGTTTGAAGATCGCGCCGCCGTTGGCGACCGGCGTGATCTCCCAACCCACCGGTGGGTTCTCGTCCAGCCCCGCCCCCGCCAGGTCCTGATCCGTGTGGATCCGTACCTGAACCCGAAACGCGTACCCCGGAAGGGCGGTGGTGGTGGAGATCGAGCGGACCGCGGTCACGGTGACGAGCGATACGAACACCGGCATCGAGTAGGTTGTCTCCATCCCCGTGTTGTCCACGAGCGTCAAACGAATGGTGTACGAGCCACCGGTGAGGTAGGCGTACTTCACGGTCGGTTCCGTGCTCTCCAGGTCCACCACGCCGTCGCCGTTGAAGTCCCAGCGGTAGCGGACGATGGACCCATCGGGATCCACGCTCCCCGAGGCGTCGAATGTCACCTGCTGGCGCGCCCGCGGAGCGGCCGGGCTGAGGACGAGGTTGGCCACCGGCGGCTGGTTTGTCATCCCCTGGATCACGATCGGCTCAGTCGTGTTGAGCTCAAGCCGCGTCGGGGCGTTGATGTTGCCGGACTTGACCACGATCCTCTGCACCCCGGAGAACGCGCCGGGGGTGAGGGTGATCCTGAACTCCTCTCCGAGCGGGCCGAACACGCCCCCATCCGTGCTGTTCGCCCCCCACGTCCACAGGATTTGGTACTCGCCGTTCGCGAGGACGTACTCATCGTTGAGCTCGGGCAGGAAGATCGCGAACAGGGGGAACCCCTCGTCATCCTTGACCACGAAGTCCGCCCCGATGGGGAGATCCGTCAGCGTGAGCCGCACGTTCCCGCCCGCGCCGGTGTCGGCCTTGTTCACGATGAAGAAGAGGTACAGGTCCTGCGTCGTTGGCTCCCGGTACAGGAACAAAACCAGGTTTCCCGTCTCCGCGAGCTCGTTTCCGCTGCGGGACAGCCCACCATCGTAGGCATAGAACTCATCGGCCGCCTTCGCCCCCGCCAGCGGGGGGATCGCGGCCTTGACCGCTCCCTGGGTCACCTGGAAGTAGCCCTGCGCGCTCAAGGGCACGGCGACCATCAGGGAGACCAAGAACCATAGGCTGGTCTTCCTCACCATCGTCAACCTCCTTACCTTGTGCACCACAGCCAGTCTAGCGGCAAACTCTGTTCGTGTCTGTAACTGGGATCACCCCCCGGCGTCATCGGTGCATCAGAGGGACAGGCTACCCCGGGCGCGGGACGGACTGCGGGAAAGAGGAGGATCCTCCGCCCCCGGTTTGTCACGGGGCGAGGGGACCTGGATCACCTGGCTTCCGGTCAGAGAAGGTTACAGGGAGAAGGCAGATGGAGTCTGGGCCGCGTGCAGGTGGTCGGGCCCCGGGTAGATCTTCAGCTTGCGCAGCATCCTCCGCCCGAGCTCGTTCTTGGGGAGCATCCTCCGTACCGCAACCCGGATCGGGATCTCGGGGTGCTGGCGCTGGAGTTCGCGGTACGGCGTGGCCGTGAGGTGGCCGATGTACCCCGAATGGCGGTAGTACATCTTCTGATCCCACTTCTTTCCCGTGAGGCGGACCTTATCGGCGTTGATCACGATCACGTAGTCGCCCACGTCGAAGAACGGCGTGTACGTCGGTTTGTGCTTGCCCTGAAGGATCGTTGCTACCTTGGAGGCGAGCCGTCCGAGCGGCTGGTCCGTGGCATCCACCACGAGCCAGTCGCGCCGGAAGGTCACCCCGGCATCGCCCTTCTTGGCCATGTACGTCTTCTGCATCCCTGCCTCCTGGTATGGGGCCGGATCATAAACGCTGGCGGAGCGGACATCAACCGCGCCGGCTTGGTCACGCGATGTGCACGGCGAGGGAACCGATCCCCTCCACCGCCACCTCCACGGTGTCCCCCCGGTGGAGCTCGCCCACGCCGGACGGCGTTCCCGTCAACACCACGTCCCCCGGCACGAGCGTCATGAACGCGCTTATGTACGCAAGGAGGAGGGGCACGGGGAAGATCATGTCCGCGGTTTGGCCGTGCTGGCAGAGCTCTCCATTCACATGGGTGCGGATGGAGAGCGCCCAGGGATCGAGGTCGGTCTCGACCCACGGCCCCAGCGGGAGGAACCCGTCAGCTGACTTCGCGCGAACCCACTGTAAATCCGTCTTCTGGCGGTCGCGCGCTGTGAGGTCGAGGGCGCACGTGTAGCCGAGGACGTAGTCCAAGGCCTCCCGCTCGGGGACGGCCTTCATGCGGCGGCCGATCACGACCGCCAGCTCTCCCTCGTAGTGGAGGGAGTGGGTGAACGGGGGGTACGGGATCGTCTCCCCGGGGGCAGCGAGGGCATTGGGGGCCTTGAGGAACAGCCCCGGCTCGGCCGGTGCCTCGTCCGGGTGCCCCATCTCCCGGATGTGCTCCCGGTAGTTACGTCCCACGCACACGATCTTCGTCGGCCGTGCCGGGGGGAGGAGCCGGACCTCACCCAAGCGAAACGTCCGCCCGGTGGGGCCCCCGCCCGGACCACGGGTCACCCGGATCTCATCACCGTCGAGGGTCCCCCATGTCCCTCGGCCGAAGCGCACGATCCTCACTTGCTACCCCGCTCGATCATCGCCTGCTCACCGGGACCGGTCCCGATGAGCGTCACCGGAACGCCGAGCTCCATCTCGACGAACCGCACAAGACCGCGGGCCGCGGAGGGGAGCTCCTCCTCGTCGCGTGCCCCCGCGATGTCCTCCCCCCAGCCGGGGAGGACCTCGTACACCGGTTCGGCCCGCGCGAGGTCCTCCACCCGGGCCGGGAACGCCGCGCCCCCCTGTCCCGCGATCGTGTAGGCCACAGCGACCTTGATCTCGTGGAGCCCAGAGAGGACGTCCAGCTTGGTCAGGGCGAGCTCGGTGAACCCGTTCACGCGGTGGGCATGGCGCAGAGCGACGAGGTCGAGCCAACCGCAGCGGCGGGGGCGGCCCGTGGTCGCCCCGTACTCTCCTCCCCCCTCCCGCAGCCGGTCCCCCACCGCGCCCAACTCCTCGGTCGGGAACGGTCCCTCTCCGACGCGGGTCGTGTAGGCCTTCATCACCCCGACCACCCGTGCCAGGTTCACGCGGACCCCCGTGCCCCACCCGATGCCGTGGACGGTAGTCGTGGAGGAAGTCACGCAGGGGTACGTCCCGAGGTCGAGGTCGAGGAGCGTGCCCTGCGCTCCCTCGAACACGACGTCGCTTCCCCCGTCGAGGGCGGTCGCGATCGCGCGTTGGGCGTCCCCGATCCGATCGGCGAACCGCTCCCGGAACCGGAGCAGTTCGCCCCAGACCTCCTTGGGGTCGGGCCCGCCGCCCGCCCGCTGTGCGCACTCTATCAGGTGATCCAGCACCATCTTCTCATCAGCGAGATCAGCCAACCGCAGGCCTCGCCGGGCGACCCGATCCTCGTAGCAGGGGCCGATCCCACGGCGGGTGGTGCCGATGCGATCGGCCGCCCCGCTCAGCTCTTCCCGCAGGCGATGGAAGGGCAGGACGAGATGGGCCCGTTCCGAGAGGAGGAGGTCCGGCGCGGGGCGGCGTTGAGCCTGCAGTTCCCCCAGCTCCCGCTCGAGCGCCCACGGGTCGAGCGCCACACCGTGTCCCACCACCCCCTGGCACCGCGGGTGGAGCGCGCCCGATGGGACGAGGTGGAGCCGGGCCGTGCCCCGCCCGTCCTCCACCGTGTGCCCGGCATTGGCCCCCCCGTTGAACCGCACGCACATCCGCGCGGTCCGGCACAGGTGGTGGACCACCTTCCCCTTCGCCTCGTCCCCCCACTGCGCCCCGATCACCGCGACCGCTGGCATCCCTGCCCCCCGCTGCGCTTCAGCCACACCCGCCCGGCCCGCCCGTGGACCTCCAGTTCCGCCTCGTGCTCGGCGCCTGGGAGCGCGCCCTCCCTCACCGCCACGGCGAGCACCTCATCGCGGATCCGATCCGCGAACCGGCGGAAGATCTCCCCGAGATCCCCGTCGTAGCCGATCTCGATCCGGTCCGTGACCAGGAACCCCGCTTCCTTGCGGGAAAGCTGCAGGCGGTGGACGAGCTCCCGCAGGTCTCCCTCTGCCCGAAGCGTCTCGTCCACCCGCAGATCGAGGGCCACCGCCCCCTCCGGCCCCGTGCTCACCACGAACCCCTCCACCGGCCGCCACTCCACCTTGACCGACTCCGGATCGAGCACCACGGGGTTCCCCTCCACCCGCACCTCGATCCGGCCGCGGGAGGCGAGGTCCGCCGCGAGCGTCGCCGGATCGGCCTGGGAGAGAGCAGAAGCGATCTTGGGGAGGAGTCCCCCGTACAGGGGGCCCAACCGCCGGAAGTCGGGGGTCACCTTCGGCACCCGATACGGGTCGAGGCTGTCCGTGAGGACGATGCGGGCCACGTTCACCTCGTCACGGACGAGGCCCCACAGCTCGTCGGGGATCACCTCGTCCCCCCCCTGGCGAAGGACGTGGAGGGTGGGGAGCGGTTGGCGGACCTTGACCTTCGCCACGTTGCGCGCCCCGAGGGCGAGGGAGGCCACCCGGCGCACGCGGGCCATCTGCGCCTCGAGGGAGGGGTCGCGCCCGGACGGCTCCGGCCAGTTGGCGAGGTGGATGGAGTCTGGATCATTTTCCATCCGCAGGGAAGCCCACATCGCCTCGGCGAGGAACGGGGTGAACGGGGCGAGGAGGAGGGCCAGGGTCCGCAGGGCGTCGTACAGGGTCCCGTACGCGCACAGCTTGTCCTGGGTCAGACCCTCACCCCAGAACCGCGGGCGAGAGAGGCGGATGTACCAGTTGGAGAGATCGTCCACGAGCTCGTCGATCTCCCGCGTCGCCGTGAGCGGATCGTACCCATCAAGCGCCGCCGTGACCCGCTCCACCGCTCCCCCGACCCGCGACCGGAGCCAGCGGTCGAGCGCCGGGCGGTCCGCCGGAGCGGGGACAGAGGTGGACGGAGCGAACCCGTCAATCTCCGCGTAGAGGGCGAGGAAGTCGTGGCAGTTCCGCACCGTATCGAGGAACCCGAACCGGGCCTGCCGGGCGCCGGTTGCGTCGTACCGCCGCTCGTTCCACGGCGCGGACTCGGACGCGAGGTACCACCGCACCGCATCCGCGCCGTGAGCCGCCACGATCGGCATCGGATCGAGCACGTTGCCCCGGGACTTGCTCATCTTCTGCCCTTCAGCATCGAGCCCCAGCCCCGTGACGAGCACGTTCCGGTAGGGGGCGGATCCGTGGAGGAGGACCCCCGTGACGAGCATCGTGTAGAACCAACCCCGGGTCTGATCGAGGCCCTCGCTGATGAAGTCCGCGGGGTAGGATTCCTTGAATTGGTCAACGTTCTCGAACGGATAGTGCCACTGGGCGGTGTGCATCGAGCCCGAGTCGAACCAGGTGTCGAGGACGTAGGGCACCCGCCGCATCACCCCCCCGCACGGGCAACGGAGCTCGACCCGATCCACATAGGGACGGTGCAGTTCCACGGCCCGGGCGAGGTCAGGATCGAGGGCGTGCGCGACGAGCTCCGCCCGCGAGCCGACCACCTTCATTCCCCCGCACGTGGCGCAGATCCACACCGGAAGCGGCGTCCCCCAGTACCGATCGCGGGAGAGGGCCCAATCCCTGAGCGAGCTCAAGAAATCACCGAACCGGCCCCGCCCAATATGTTCAGGATGCCAGTTCACCTTCTCATTCTCCTCGATCAGTTTGTCCTGAACCTTCGTGGTGGCGATGAACCACGAGTCGAGGGCGTAGTAGAGAAGCGGGGTGTCACACCGCCAGCAGAACGGGTAGTCGTGGTCGTAGGTCTCCTCCCGGAACAGGCGCCCGCGCTGGGCGAGGTCCTTCAGGATGAGCGGGTCCGCGTCCTTCACGAACACGCCGGCGGCGAGGGGGAACTCGTCGGTGAACCGTCCCCCGCGATCCACCGGTTGAAGGAAGGGGAGCCCCTTCTCCTGGCCCAGGTCGTAATCCTCCTCCCCGAACGCGGGGGCGATGTGGACGATCCCCGTCCCCTCGTCGAGGGACACGAACGCGGCCGGCCACACCTGGTATGCATCGTTGCTCTGTGCCACACGGTACAGGGGCGTGTAGTGCCGGTGGAGAAGCTCGTGCCCTGGGAAGACGCGGAGGATGTTCGCCTCCTCCCCCAGCACTGCCGGTACCCGGGCCGCGGCGAGGATCAGCCGTTCCCTCCTGTACACGACCTCCGCGTACGAGGCGTCGGGGTTGACCGCCACCGCCACGTTCGCGGGGAGCGTCCACGGGGTCGTCGTCCACACCAACAGGGAGACATCCGGGTCATCCGCGAGGGGCATCCGCACGAACACGGAGGGGTCAGCCACCCGCTGGTACCCCTGGGCCACCTCGTGGGAGGAGAGCGATGTCCCGCAGCGGGGGCAGTAGGGCAAGATCTTGTGGCCCTGGTAGAGGAGGCCGCGGGCATGGATCTCCCGGAGCTCCCACCATAAGGTCTCGATGTAGTCATCGTGGTAGGTGACATAGGGGTGTTCGAGGTCGATCCAGAACCCCATGCGCCGGATCATCTCTTCCCAGGCCCGGATGTAGGTCCGCACAGAGCCCTTGCACTGGGCGACGAACTCCTCCACCCCGTAGCGCTCGATCTCGGCCTTGGTGCTGATCCCAAGTTGCTTCTCCACCTCGAGCTCCACGGGAAGGCCGTGGCAATCCCACCCCGCCTTCCGGCCGACGTAGCGGCCGCGCATCGTGTGGTAGCGGGGGAACAGGTCCTTCTCGAGCCGGGCGAGGAGGTGCCCGATGTGGGGATAGCCGTTGGCCGTGGGGGGGCCTTCGTAGAACACGTACCGGGGGCAGCCCAACCTCTGTTCGAGTGACCGCGCGAAGACCTGGTTCTCCTCCCAAAAGGCGAGCACGGCGGCCTCGCGCTGCGCTGGATCTGCCTCAAGCTTCGTGAACCCCACCCGTTCCTCCTACCTGTCCCCCAAATCCATGGGTTTTCTCGCTAGGGAATGCCGGCAAGATGCTCGCGGACGTTATACCTGCCCCTGGGGGGGCAGGATGAAGCAACAGATCCACGTTCGCTCAACCATCGCGATCTCCGGGCGCAGTATACCCCGCCCTGCGCACGCGGTCGAACGCCGCTCCAACGTCGCCGAGGGCGGAGCGGAGGTCGAACGCGGACCGCAGGTCCTCCCGGCTCAGCCGGGCGCGGACGATCGGGTCCGCCGCTGCCACCTGGGCGAGGTCGCTTCCGGTCGCGCGGGCCATGGCGGCGAGGCGGGACACGAGCTCGTGGGCCTCGCGCCGGCCGAGCCCCGACCGCACGAGGGCGAGGAGGAGCCCCTCCGAGAACGGGAGGCCCCGCGCTTCCTCGATCCAGGCCCTCATCCGGTCCGGGAAGATCACGAGGCCGCGCACGAGGCCAGCTGCCCGGTCGAGCATGTAGTCCACGAGGATGAAGCTCTGGGGGAGGAGGACCCGCTCCACCGAGGAGTGCGACATGTCCCGCTCGTGCCAGAGGGCGTTGTCCTCCCAGGCGGGGCCGATCCCGGCCCGCACGACACGGGCCAGGCCGCACAGCCGCTCGGAGAGGATCGGGTTCTTCTTGTGGGGCATCGCCGACGATCCCTCCGGCCGCCCCTCCGCGACCTCCCCCACCTCGGATCGGGAGAGGTGGCGGACCTCGAGGGCGATCTTCTCGACGAGGGACGCCGCGGAAGCGAGGGCGAACAGGACCTCCGCGTGCCGGTCCCGGGACACGATTTGGGTCGCGATCGGACAGGGCCGAAGCCCGAGGGAGGCGAGGGCCCGTTCCTCGGCCTGGGGAGGGTAGTGGGCATGGGTCCCCACCGCGCCGGAGAGCTTCCCCACTGCGATCCCGTCCCGCGCCCGGCGGAGCCGGGAGACCACCCGCCCCAGCTCGTCGTACCAGGCGAGGGCCTTCCGTCCGAACGTGGTCGGCTCCGCCCACTGGCCGTGGGTCCGGCCGAGGATCGGGACATCGCGATGCCGCTCCGCGAGCTCCCCCACCGCCTCCCCCAGCCGCGCGGCCTTGTCGAGGACGAGGTCGAGGCCCGCGACGAGGGTCAGGGCGAGGGCGGTGTCCTTGACGTCGGACGAGGTGAGGCCGTAGTGGAGCCAGCGCCCCTCCGGGCCCACGGCCTCCTCGAGGGCCCACAGGAACGCCAGGAGGTCGTGCCCCGTCTCCTCTTCCCAGGCCCGAATTCGGTCCCGATCGATCCTCGCCCGCGCGGAGACAGTGGCCGCTGTCCCAGCCGGGACCCCGCCTGCTTCCTCCAGGGCCGCGAGGGCGGCGAGCTCGACCCGCAGCCAGTTCTCGTACTGGGCGTCGGGCGTCCAGAGGTCCTTCATCGGGACAAGCGCATACCGATCGAGCGTCACGGATGAAGGATAGACCGTTACCGAGTGGCGTGCCAACCCCTGGTCTCCGTGAGCTGACGGCTATAATCCTCCTGAACCGGAGGAGGGCCTGGTGAACCGAACCGAGAGTATAGCTGTGAATGCTGTGCGATTCCTCGCTGCGGACATGGTGGAGGAGGCGAAGTCCGGCCACCCTGGGCTCCCCCTCGGCGCGGCGCCGATGGCCTATGTCCTGTGGACGCGCCACCTCACGCATAACCCCCGCGATCCGGCGTGGCCGGACCGGGACCGGTTCATTCTCTCCGCGGGGCATGGGTCAGCCCTCCTCTACGCGCTCCTCCACCTCGGGGGCTACGACCTCCCCCGGGATGAGCTGGCGCGGTTCCGGCAGTGGGAGAGCCGGACCCCAGGGCATCCTGAGGCCGGGGTGACCCCAGGGGTGGAGGTGACGACCGGCCCGCTGGGGCAGGGGCTGGCGATGGCGGTGGGGCTGGCGATGGCCGAGGCCCACCTCGCCGCGCGGTTCAACCGCCCCCCCTACCGGGTCGTGGACCACACGACCTATGTCCTGGCGAGCGATGGGGACCTCATGGAGGGGGTCTCCGCCGAGGCGTGCGGCCTCGCGGGGCACCTTCGCCTGGGGAAGCTGATCGTCCTCTACGATCGGAACGGGATCTCCCTCGCTGGCTCGACCGAGCTGGCGTTCACCGAGGACGTGCCGGCGCGGTTCGCCGCCCAGGGGTGGCACGTGACCGAGGTTTTGGATGGGAACGACCTCACCGCGCTCGACCGCGCCCTGCAGGCGGCGCGGGAGGAGACCGCCCGCCCCTCGCTCATCTGTGTCTCGACGACGATCGGCTATGGGGCTCCGCAGAAGCAGGGTACGTTCCACGCCCACGGCTCCCCCCTCGGGGAGGAGGAGCTGCGGGGGGCGAAACGAGCCTTGGGCTGGCCGGAGGAGCCCCCCTTCTTCGTCCCGGACGAAGCCCGCCGGCCGTTCCAGGACGCGGCGGCCCGCGGCGCGGAAGCCCAGAAGCGATGGGACGAGGTGATGCGTGGCTACCGGACGGACCACCCCGAGCTCGCCCGGGAGCTCAGCCGCCGGCTGCGGGGCGAGCTCCCCGTCGGCTGGGATGCGGGCCTTCCCTCGTTCGCGGCAGGAGGGAAGGCGATCTCCACCCGCAAGGCATCGGAGGCGGTCCTGCAGAGCCTCGCCAAGGCCGTCCCCGAGCTCGTCGGCGGGTCGGCGGACCTCAACCCGTCCTGCCTCACCTGGCTCAAGGGGGAAGGGGACTTCCAGGCCCCCGGCCGCCGGGCGGGCATCCAGGGCGCGGTCGGCGGCCGCTGGGATCACGGTGGGCGGAACCTCCACTTCGGCGTTCGCGAGCACGCGATGGGGGCGATCGCGGTGGGGATGGCCCGCCACGGCGGGGTGCGGCCGTTTGCCGGCACGTTCCTCGTCTTCTCCGACTACATGCGGCCCCCGATCCGGCTCGCCGCGCTCATGGGCGCCCCCGTCGTGTTCGTGTTCACCCACGACTCGATCGCCCTTGGCGAGGACGGCCCAACCCACCAGCCGGTGGAGCACCTCGCCTCGCTGCGTGCTATTCCCAACCTGACCGTGATCCGGCCCGCCGATGCGGGCGAGACGGTCGCGGCATGGCGGGCAGCACTTGAGCGTCAGGAGGGGCCCACCGCCCTCGTCCTCACCCGCCAGGATCTCCCCGTCCTCGATCGCTCCCGCCTCGCCCCCCCCGCTGGGCTGCGCAAGGGGGGATACATCCTGTGGGAGAGCTCCTCGGGCGCCGTGCCGGAGCTCATCCTCATCGCCACCGGATCGGAGGTCCACCTCGCCCTCGCCGCGGGGGAGGAGCTGGCGGGAAACGGCCTCCGGGTGAGGGTCGTGGCCCTTCCAAGCTGGGAGCTATTTGACCGTCAACCTGCTCCGTACCTGGATCACATCCTCCCTCCCGCGGTCCGGGCGCGGGTGGCGGTCGAGGCCGGGATCCGGCTGGGGTGGGAGCATTACGTGGGCCTGGAGGGAGAGATCGTTGGGCTGTCGTCGTTCGGGGCGAGCGCCCCGGGGCCGGTCCTCCTCCGCGAGTTCGGGATCACCCCTTCCGCCGTCGTCGCCGCGGGTCAGCGGGTCCTGGCGCGAGTTGCTGCTGCCAGAGAGCGCGACTACCATGGGCCGGCGGGTCCGTAGCTCAGGGGTAGAGCAGCCGGCTCATAACCGGTTGGTCGCAGGTTCAAACCCTGCCGGGCCCAGAACCCAGTTCGGTTGAGGAGGGGGGATGCGGAAGATCTTCGTGAACGTGGATGGCAGTTCCCACGGTAGCCCTGGGGAGGCCGCGATCGGGATCCTCATCACGGACGAGAAGGGCCAGGTCCTCGGGCAGGAGTCGAAGCTCATCGGCCGGGCGACGAGCGACGTCGCTGAGTACAAGGCCCTCCTCGACGGGATTCGCCTCGCCCTCGCTCTCTCCCCGGACGAGGCGGTGTTCCTCACCGATAACCAGGTCGTCGCCAACCAGGTCAATGGGTTCTACCAGGTCCGCGAGCCCCACCTCGAGCTCCTGAACCGCAACGCCCTCGATCTCCTCTCCAAACTCCCGCGCTGGCGGGTGAACTTCGTGGAGCGGGAGATCAACCACCCTGCCCACCGCCTCGCGGAACAGGCGTTCCGGGAGCGGAGCCGCCAGGAGCGGGAGCGAGCCGATCTCACCCGCGAGATCGGGTACCTCCTCGATGGCCTGCCGGTGGACGAGCTGCGCCGGCTCGTCGCCTACGTGCGATCGCTGCGCCCCTAGATGCGCATCGTCCTGCAACGGGTGAGCGAGGCGAGCGTACGCGTCGCGGGGCGCGAGGTCGCCCGGATCGGCCGGGGGCTCCTCCTCCTCGTGGGCATCGGCAGGGGGGATGATGAGGATGAACTCCGGTTCTGGTCGCGCAAGATCCCTGAGCTGCGCGTTTTCCCCGACGACGACGGTCGGATGAACCGCTCACTCCGCGACGTGGGGGGGGAGATCCTGTGCGTATCCCAGTTCACCCTCTACGGGGATGCTTCCCAGGGCCGCCGCCCCGGGTTCGACCGGGCGGCGCCGGGCAGCGAGGCCGCTTCCCTGTACGAGACGTTCCTCGCCCGGCTGCGGGAGGAGGGGTGCCCCGTCCAGAGCGGCCTGTTTGGGGCGCGGATGGAGGTTGCCATCGTCAACGACGGGCCGGTGACCTTGATCTTGGAGCGGGCGCCGGCACAATTGGGACGCACCTAAGGAGGGTTGATGGCTGCAGTTCCGAAATCACGAAAGTCCCACCGCGAGGTGAGGCTTCGCCGTACCCAGTGGCGGGCGCAGATGATGCCTGCTGCCGTGTGTCCGCAGTGCCACGAGTTCCGGCTCCCCCACCGCGTGTGCCCGTCGTGCGGGTACTACAACGGGATGGTCGTGGTCCAAACGGAGAAGAAGTAGCCCCCTACGAGACGGGGCGCCCCTCCACGAGGAGGATCGGGAGGGCCACCACCATCAGCATCGCCCCGAGGAGGAAGGCGGCGGGGAACCCGATGAAATCGGCGACGAATCCCCCCGCGAGGGCGCCCAGCACGTTCCCCAACCCCGCCACGGCGTTGTAGATCCCGAGTCCCTGGCCTTGGAGTCCGCTCGGGGAGAGACGGGAGACGATCGCCGTCACTGACAGTTGGAACAGGGCCCACGTTGCGCCGGCCACGCCCCACAGGAGAGGAAGGAGCCAGCGCGCCACGTGCGGGGTGGTGAGGGCGAACCCCACGAACATCCCGGCCCGGCCGAGGAGGGCGAGCGCCGCCGCCGGGCGGTGGCCCCACCGCGCAACCGCGCGGCGCGCCAGTCCGAACGCGACCACGCTCACCCCGTGGTGGACCACGTTCAGCGCGAACACGAGCTCGCTCGGCCATCCCAGCTCCTGGCGCACGAACACGGGGAACGGTGCGAACACGATGGAGAATCCCCCGAAGGCGAGCATCGCCGCGTAGTAGCACAGGACCAAGTCCGGCCCGAAGGCCGTGCGCCCCTGCAGGAACCGCACGAGTTGCGATGGGCGGAGGATGTCATAGAGCTGCACAGGGCCGTAGCGGAACCGCTCGTAGAGGAAATTCCCTACCGCAACCGCGATGTCCCGGAACGAAGGGGCCTCGATCTGGATGCGGGGCTCGCGGATCTCCCGCAGGGCAACGAGCAGGCCTCCGAGCGCAAGGGCGCCCACGATGATCCCCAGCGACTTGAGGCTCCACCCTTCCCCGAGGGCCCGCCCGACGAGCGCAATCCAGCCTGCACCCAACGCGAGGCCGAGGGTCCACCCCACCCCGCAGTACACGTTGAACCGGGCGATCTCCCCCTCCCAGTGCTCCTTGGGGAACCCGGCGAGGACGAGGAGGATCGATACCGACGAGGCGGCCATCCAGGCGAACGCAACCCAGCCGTTGACGAGGAGCAGCTGGGGGAGCTGCGTGGTGAGCGGGAGGAGGAGGTAGGCGATCCCGACCCCGAAGAAACTCAGCGCGACGAACACCCGCCGCCGCCGGGTGCGGTCGAGAAGCCTCCCCCACACCAGGCTTGCCACCATGTTCATCAGGCTTCCCACGGCGGCCAGGGTTCCCACCGTGCCCGCCGTCGCCCCAAGGTAATAGGCGTAAAGCGAAAGGAGGGGCGACGCCGCACCCATCGCTGCGTTGGACAGGACGTACGCCCAGTACCAGCGGGGGGCCCTCATCCTCGCTCCAGCACGGCGACCGACTCCCGCAGCCCGTCGGGATCAGGGATCTCGAGCACGATGGGGCCGCGGTACCCGGCGCTAGAGAGCGCTGCCCATGCCGCCCGCCACGGCAGGCTCCCGCGGCCGAGGGGCAGGTGTTCATCCCGCTCCCCGCGGTTATCGTGGAGGTGGACGTGGACGAGCCTCTCCCCGAGCGCGGCCACGTAGGCCGTGGGGTCCCCTCCGGTGGTGTGGAGGTGGCCGAAGTCCAGGCACGCCCCAAGCCCAGGGAACCGATCCACCGCCTGAACGTGCTCCGCTGGGGTGTGCACCATGTCCCACCCGCGGGGGCGCTGCTTGTTCTCGAGCGCGACCTGTACCCCTTTCCGCGCGGCACGGGCGAGGATCACCTCTATCGCCAACGAGAACCGGCGCCAGGCGAGGTCCCGTTCCCCCGCGAGGGGCAGGTAGTCTGAGTCTACGTGCCCGGGATGGACAACGAGGAGGCGCGATCTAAGGTCGGAGGCGAGGTCCAACGCCCCGATCACCTCCTCCACCGATGCCGCAGCGATCGCGCGCAGGGGGGAAGCGAGGTTCAGGTCATAGATCGGCGCGTGGACCGTGCTCCACAGGCCGCGCTCCGCCAACTGGTTCCGCAACCGGAGGCGCACCGCGGGCGAAAGGTCCCCCGGGCCGGCGGCGCGGGGGTCGGCCCGCAGCTCGACCCCGCCCAACCCGAGCCCAAGCGCCAATTCGAGCCACCGCTCGACGTCCATCCCCGGCCACAGGAATGTGGACAGCCCCAACTGGTGTCGGTCCATCCTACCCCATGCGGATGCCGCCGTTGGCGGAGACCGTCTCCCCGGTGATGTAGCCCGCCTCCTCCGAGCAGAGGAACGCGATCACAGCGGCGATCTCGTCCGCCGTGGCCACGCGGCCGAGGGGGATTTGGGCCCGGATCTCGTCCCCCCGCGCGGCGAGCGCCTCCTGGTTGATCTCCGTGGCCACGAACCCGGGGCATACCGCGTTCACGGTGATCCCGAACGGGGCCACGGCGAGGGCGAGGGACTTCGTGAGGCCAAGGAGGCCTGCCTTGGCGGCGGCGTAGTGGATCCCGTGGGCCGAGCCGGTGAGGGCCCGCAGGGAAGAGACGTTCACGATCCGCCCGTACTTCCCCTCCCGCATATAGGGGACCGCGTGCCGCGAGCAGACGAACGCGGCCGTGAGCCCCACCGTGAGCATCCGTTCCCAGTCCTCGAGCGACAGCTCCTCCCACGGCACCCGTTGCACGTAGCCCGCGTTGTTCACGAGGATGTGGAGTCCTCCCAGGCCCTCGGCCGCTTCGTGGACGAGGTCCCGCGCCTGTTCCAAGTCGGCGAGGTCGGCTTGAAGGATGAAGGCCCGGCTGCCGAGGCGTTGGATGGCCGCCGCCACCTCCTCCGCCGCCGTGCGCTGGGTACGGTAGCTCAGCGCCACATCGCAGCCCTGCGCGGCAAGCTTCACCGCTGCCGCAGCCCCGATCCCCCGCGATCCGCCGGTGACGAGCGCACACCGTTTCATCGTATCCCCTAGGTGCCGAACAGGCGGTCCCCGGCATCCCCCAGGCCGGGGCGGATGTAACCATGGGCATCGAGCTCCCGATCGAGGGAGGCCGCGTAGACTGGGACGTCGGGATGGGCGTCGTGGATCGCCCGCCGCCCCTCCGGGGCAGCGACAAGGCACAGGAACCGCACATCCCGCGCCCCGCGCTCCTTCACGATCGATACCGCACGGGCAGCCGACCCGCCGGTGGCGAGCATCGGATCGACCACGATCACCAACGCATCGCTCAGGTTGGCGGGGAGCTTGGCGAAGTACTCCACGGGCTTGAGTGTCGCAGGGTCCCGGTAGATCCCGATGTGCCCGACCCGGGCGCTGGGGATGAGGTCGAGGACGCCGTCGAGCATGACGATGCCTGCCCGGAGGACCGGGACGAGCACCACGGGGCGGGCGAGCTCCACCCCCGCCGTCCGCTCGAGGGGGGTCTCCACCTCGACCTGGCGGAGGGGGAAGTCCCGCGTGATCTCGTACACCATGAGCGCGGTGACCTCCTCGAGGATCTGCCTGAACTGGAGGCGGTCCGTGCGCCGATCGCGGAGCATCGTGAGCTTGGCCTTGATCAGCGGGTGCTCGACGAGGACGAACGTAGCCATGGTGGTGCCTAGGGTAGCGGGGAAGACGGCGCGCGCAACCCTAGATGAGGGACAGGTAGGGATGCTCCTCGCCGAGGACCGTATCCAGGTGGACCTGCCACAGCTTGAGGGTTTTGTAGAGGGAGGCCACCAGCCACCGCCGCACGTCGTCGCGCGGACCGACCATGGCGTGGACCCTCTCCTCGAGGGAGTTCCGCGGTGGCCCCTTCTGGATCCACTGGGCGAGGGCCTCGCCGATGTCGCGCAGGGTGGAGATACGCTCTGGGTCGAGCTTTGGGGCGATCCGGAGGGAAGGGATGCACACGAGTGCCGACGGCGGTTCGCCGTTCCCGATGCTGTGGGCGAGGCGGTCGAGGTTCCACAGTAGCGTGTAGGCACAGGGATGTTGGGCGACGACGGAGAGGGGGGCCTCCTCTCCATCCACGAGGGTGCGCGCGGGAGGGAACTGGGCCTTGTCCGCCCAGCGGTCGAGGGTTGCATCGAGCGCTGCCGCTCCCTGGCCGATCCCCAGGACGACCTCCCCCATCGCGCGGGCCGCCTCGGCCCGCTCCGGGGTGTGGGTTCCGAGCGCGCCCACGAGGGGACCGCTCCCGTTGCCGTGGTCGGCCCACTGGACCAGCCCCGTACCGAGGCGGAGGAGGTTCCGCTGTACGGAGAACGGGATGTCGCCGCAGCCGCCGAACCGCGGCCAGACGCGCCCCGCCCCGATCATGGCCAGGACCTGTTCCAGGCCCTCCAGGAACCGATGGGCACAGGGCTCAAACCCCCACCGCGGCATCCGGTCCCGGACGAGGATTGCCCACCGGGGGAGGGAGATCTCCTCGCTTAGGCTGTTCAGGTAAAGGATCTCTTCGTCGAACGCCTCGCGGCCATCGATCCCTGGGGCCTCCCACCACTCGGCGATGCGCCTCTCTGCGACCTTCACCCTCTCCCTCCCTCGCCCGTTGCCGACGGAAACCGGCCTAGACGCGACTCGGCTTGAGATCAGGAACGACCCGAGAGCCCCATTCTACCCCGTCCCCTTGCCCCCTCAACGGACGCGGCCGAAGAGGGTTCACCCCCTCCCGCTCCGCCTCTCCCAGGGGCGTCGGAACCGGTTCTCCTTCCCCGCGATGAGGCGGCGGATGTTCTGGCGGTGGGTGTAGAAGATGAACGGCACCAGCCCCACCGTCACCGCCCGCACCGCCGGATGCACGGCGTACGCGGCGGTGCGATCGAGGAGGAACGCGGCCACGGGGAGGGCCACCGCTGCGGTGAGGGACGCCAGGGAGACGATCCCCGTTCCGAACGCGACAAGGGCGAATGCTCCGGCCGCGATCGCCGTGGGGAGCGGGGCGAGCGCGGCGAGCACCCCCGCCGCTGCGGCGACCCCCTTTCCCCCCCGGAACCGAAGGTAGGGTGTGAACACGTGCCCGAGGATCGCGGCCACCCCCGCTGCCATCCCGAGGTACACCCTCTCCCCCTCCCACACGGGAAGGAGCGGCAGCAGGCCCGCGGCGAGGTAGCCCTTGGCCACATCCAACGCCATCACCGTGATCCCCGCTTTCCACCCCAAGGTCCGCAGCGCGTTCGTCGCTCCCACGTTCCCCGACCCCACGCGGCGGATGTCCACCCCCCACAGTCGGCCGATGAGGAATGCCGTTGGGATCCCGCCAAGCAGGTAGCCCGCCGCCACGATGAACGCGTAGGAGATCACACCCATGGTTCCATCATAGCGCGGCTCCCTCCGCCGGCACCACGGATGGGGCGATTCCTCGGCGGCCAATGCCTCCCCCGTAGATCCCGTGGATGACTTGGACCCAGCGATCGGTTCCGAGCTCCCCGGCCTGGAACTGGCCACCATCGGGGAGGAGGGAGTTCGCCCCCGGTTCCTCCGTCTGAGCGCGGCCGACGAGGGCCAACGCGGCTCCGAGGAGCAGCGTAACCGGAGGCGTTCGGGCAAGGCCTGTGGCAGAGCTGTGGAGGAATCGCCGGGCTCGCCGCGGGCCTCGCCCGGGCTTCTCGGCTCCGGCGGGCCGCGCGGCCGAGAAGGGGGAACGGCATGCTATACTTCGTCCCGCATGGAGCTCTGCGACGAGGTGGTGATCGAGCCGGTCCGGGATAGGGTGGGCTACCGCGCGTGCGAGCGGCTGCAGCAGGAGGTGTGGGGGTTTGCGGACGTGGCGGTGATCCCCGACCACCTCATCCACATGGTCACGAGCGCGGGCGGGCTCCTCCTCGGCGCGTTCGACGGGATCGGCCCGGGGCGGGAGATGATCGGGTTCACCCTGTCCGTGGTCGGCCTCCTCGCTGGGACGACCCTCCGCCACCACTCGCTGATGGCCGCGGTGCGGCCGGATTGGCAGGACCGGAGCATCGGCTACCGGCTCAAGTGCGCCCAGCGGGAGCGCGTGCTCGCCCAAGGGATCCGCATCATCACCTGGACGTTCGATCCGCTGGAATCCCGGAACGCCCACTTCAACCTCAACAAGCTGGGGGGGGTGGTCACCGAGTACCTGCCGAACTACTTCGGGGAGCTTCGCGACGTCCGCAACCGGGGGATCGACACGGATCGCCTTTTGTGCCAGTGGCACCTCGACTCGCCGTGGGCGAAGGGCCACCTCGCCGGGGAGAGGCCGCCCGCCCTTGCCTTGGGGGATCTGGAGACGATCAACCGCACCCAGCGCACGGCGACGGGGCTCCGTGCCCCGGCTGGGTTCCGCCCGGACCTCCGGGCCCCCAACCTTCTGTTCGAGATCCCGTCCGACCTCCAGACGGTGCGCCGAGCAGACCTCGATCTCGCCCGGACTTGGCGGCTTGAGGCGCGGCGGGCGCTCGGCGCGTACCTCGATGAGGGCTACCTCGTGACCTCGCTGTTCCGCCAGGGGGATCGGAGCTTCCTCGTCCTGGAGAAGGCCTCCCTCGCCCAAGTCCTGGAGCGGCCGTGATCCGGATCGAGCGTGCGACCCTCTCCCTCGTGGAGCTGCCCCTCGTCGCCCCGTTCGTGACGAGTTTTGGGGAAGAGAGGATGCGAACCGCGCTCCTCCTCTCCCTTGCTGCCGACGGGCTCACGGGGTGGGGGGAGTGTGTGGCCGATCGTGGGCCGTGGTACTCCGCGGAGACGACGGATACGGCCCGCCACGTGATCCTCGACTTCGCCCTCCCCTTCCTCGCGGGGAAGGGCATCTCCCATCCCACGGATGTCCCCCGGCTCCTCGCCCCGATCCGCGGGCACCCGATGGCCAAGGCCACCGTGGAGGCCGCCTTGTGGGATCTCCACGCCCAGCGGGAGGGGAAGCCCCTCGCCGCGGTCCTCGGGGGAACACAGGACAGGGTCCCCTCCGGGGTGAGCGTGGGGATCCAGCCCGACATTGCGACGCTCATCTCCCGCGTTGCGGCGTACGTCGCGGCGGGGTACCAGCGGGTGAAGCTCAAGGTGAAGCCGGGGTGGGACCTTGAACCCGTGGCCGCGGTGCGGGAGCAGTTTCCCGATCTCCCCCTGTCCGTGGACGCCAACGCCGCGTACACGCTCGATAGGGCCCCTCACCTCGCGGAGCTCGATCGGTTCGGGCTCCTCATGGTCGAGCAGCCCCTGGCCTATGACGACCTCGTCGGCCATGCCCGGCTCGCGGGGACCCTGCGCACCCCGCTCTGCCTCGACGAGTCCATCTCCTCTCCTCACCGGGCATGGGAGGCGCTCGAGCTCGGAGCGTGCCGGATCATCAACGTCAAACAGGGTCGGATCGGGGGCCTGTCTGCGGTTCTCGCCGTGCACGACCTCGCTCGGGCGAGGGGGGTCCCCTTGTGGTGTGGGGGGATGCTCGAAACGGGGATCGGCCGCGCCGTCAACGTCGCCCTGGCTTCCCTCCCGGGGTTCACGCTCCCCCACGACATCTCGGCCACGGACCGCTACTACGAGGAGGACATCGCGCTCCCCCCGTTCCGCCTGGAGGAGGGGTGGGTCCGCGTCCCCCAGCGGCCAGGCTTGGGGGTGGAGGTGGACTTGGCGCGGCTTCACCGGTTCACAAAAGCAGCGTGGGCGTGGCGCCCGTGAGGAGGGATGGATGACGAAAGCGGAACTGGCGAAGATGATTGACCACACGGTGCTTGGGCCGGAGACGGGACGCGCCGCGGTGAGGCAGGCGTGTGCGGAAGCGGCTCAGCACGGGTTCTACGCGGTGTGCATCCCGCCCGGGCATGCGGCGTGGGCGAAGTCCCTCCTCCGGGATACGGAGGTGCGCCTGTGCACGGTCGTCGGGTTCCCCCATGGCCAGCACAAGCCGGAGGTCAAGGCGTGCGAGGCGCGGGCCGCGGTGGACGATGGCGCGGACGAGGTGGACATGGTGGTGGACGTGGCCGCGCTCAAGGAGGGGGATCGGTCCCGCGCCCTCGCCGACATCCGCGCGGTGCGGGAGGCAGCGCCCCGGCCGATCGTCCTCAAGGTGATCCTGGAGTGCTGCCTCCTCTCCGCCGAGCAGAAGGTGGTCGGGGCGAAGCTTGCCCAGGAGGCAGGGGCGGACTTCGTCAAGACCTCGACGGGGTTCAGCACCGGGGGGGCGACGGTCGAGGACGTGGCCCTCCTCCGCCGCACGGTGGGGACGGCGCTCGGGGTTAAGGCCGCGGGCGGGATCCGCGACTACGAGACGGCCCTCCGCATGATCCAGGCCGGGGCGAACCGCATCGGGGCCTCGAAGGGCGTTCAGATCCTCGCCGGGGCGCCCGAGTAGGCTATGGCCGAGCTCTCCCGGGATCGGGGGATCGTCCTCCGCACTCAGGACCACGCTGAGACGGACCGGATTGCGGTCCTCCTCACCCCCCGCGGCCGGCTGGACGTCCTGGCGAAGGGGGCGCGGCGCCTGGAGGGACCGGTGGGGGCGGTGCTCGATCCGTTGCACGTCGTGGACGTGATCCACTACCGCCGCCGCGGCCTCCACCTCCTCAAGGAGGCGAGCCTCGTGCGCACCTTCCCCCATGTCCGGGGCGACCTCGAACGGGCCACGGCTGCCCTGAAAGCCCTGGCGTGGGTGGTGGACCTCGTGCCCGCCGACGCGCCCGATGATCGCCCCTACGCCCTGACGTTGGAGGCCCTCGCTGGCCTCGACGAGGGCCTCCCTCCCCCCGTGTTCACCGTGGCCTATCTCCTGCGGCTCCTTGGCGCTGGCGGGCATGCCCCCCATCTCCGCGGTTGCGTCCGGTGCGGGGCCCTCGTTGGCCTGACGTGGTCCCCCGAAAGGGGCGGGCTCCTCTGTGTGCGCTGTGGGGGCCGGGGGGAGCCCGTCCCGCCCCGCCTGTGGCGGTCCCTCGATGCCCTGGCCCGCCTCCCCGTGCCGGCCCTCGCCCGGCTGAAGCTCGCCGAGGAGGACCTCGCTGCCGGGATCCGGCTCCTCGACGAGTTCCGTGTGGCCCAGCTCAGCCGGTAGCGTCCTCTCCCAGCGGACGGAGCCCCCCCAAAAGGAAAGGGCCCTGGTTCTCCAGGGCCCTCTTCATCGGCACAGCTTGGGTCTAGCGCGGTGTCACGTTCTTGGCTTGCGGCCCCTTTGGGCCCTGCTCGACGTCGAACTCCACGACTTGGCCCTCGCGCAGGCTCTTGAACCCAGGCATGGTGATCGCCGAGAAATGCACGAACACATCTGGGCCTCCATCCTGCTCGATGAAGCCATACCCCTTCGCGTCGTCGAACCACTTCACTTTACCCGTGGCCATTCGGTTGTTCCCCCCTTTTCTTGTGTCTCGACCGTCTACATGAGCCCCTCTTCGCTGCATAGGGAAACCCCGAGCAGCCACTGCGGTGCTGCATTTCGTACGGTCCTACGGTCGCAAGTATAGCCGGGAAGGGGAGGAAAGCAACTCCCTTGGACGACCGGTTGCCCCCCGGTACACTCCGCTTGGGACGAACCATGGACACGGCTGAGCAGGAATTCATCGAGGAAGCCCAACGCCAGGATGAGGCAGATGCCCTGTCCATCTACCTCGCCGAGGTGGCACGCCTCCCGCTCCTTGAGGAGAATGAGGAGCGGGACCTCGCCATGCGGATGCGCAACGGCGATCACGGGGCACGGGAGCGCCTCATCGTGTCCCACCTGCGCCTCGTCGTGTCCATGGCCCGGGAGTACGGTGAGGTTGGGCTGGACCTCATTGACCTGATCCAGGAGGGGAACCTCGGCCTCATCGAGGCGGTGGATCGGTTCGATCCTGAGCGGGGAGTTCGCCTCTCCACCTACGCCCGGTGGTGGATCCGCCAGGCGATGGGGGCAGCGATCGAGCGCCAGGCTCAGATGATCCGGATCCCCGTCCACCTGTTCCGGGCGATCGTTCGGTTCCACCGCCTGCGGGCGAGCTTCGGTGGCAGCGAGGTCCAGGAGTGGGGCGACCTCCTCCTCGCCCCGGGGATGACCCTCGATCGCGTGCAGCAAGTGGAGCGGACCGTGGCGGATGTCATCTCCCTCGACAGCCCGCTCGCAGACGACGAGGGCCTGGAGACGCTCGACGAGCTCGTCGCGGACGAAACGCTGCCCGGTCCGGAGAAGGCCGCGCTGCAGGCCCTGTTCCACGACGAGCTCATCGCGGTCGTGAACCGGCTCCCGGCCCGCGACGCCCAGATCCTGCGCTGGCGGTATGGCCTGGAGGGAGGAGAGCCCTGGACCCTGGCCGAGGTCGGGGAAGCCCTCGGCGTGTCCCGCGAGCGTGCCCGCCAGCTTGAGGAACGGGCCCTGAAACGGCTGAAGGAAGCGTGGGGGGAGAAGGCCCTCCAGTTCTACCGCCAGCTCATCGCCACCGTCTAGTAGCCGATGAGGCGGCGGAACTCCGCTTCGGTGAGCACGGGGATCCCCAGTTCGCGCGCCCGGTCGAGCTTGCTCCCCGGGTTCTCCCCGGCGACGACGTAGTCCACCTGACGCGACACGGTGGAGGCGACCCGGCCCCCGCGGGAGGCCACGAGGCGCTGGGCCTCGTCACGGGTCAGCCCCCCGAGGGTCCCCGTGAACACGAAGACCTTGCCCGAGAGGGGGCCTGCCTGCGGCTCCCCGGCGCGGGGATCCACCCCGACCGCTGCCAGTTCCGCGATCAGCCGCTGGTTCTCCTCGTTTCGGAAGAAGGAAACGATGCTCTGTGCGATCTGGGGGCCCACACCGCGGAGCGCCGTCAGCTCCTCCACCGTGGCGTGGGAGAGGGCCTCCAGCGAGGGGAACCGCTCCGCGAGGAGCTCCGCGACCCGCTCCCCCACATGGCGGATCCCAAGGGCGAAGATGAGCCGGGCGAGCGACATCCCCTTCGAGCGCTCGATCGCATCGAGCAGGTTCTGAGCTGACTTCTCCCCCATCCGCTCCACGGCCAGGAGGTCCTCGCGGCGCAGTCGGTACAGGTCGGAGATGCGCGCGACGAGCCCTGTCTCGACGAGCCGGTCCACGAGCTTCTCCCCCAACCCCTGGATGTCCGCTGCCCGACGGGAGGCGTAGTGGAGGATCGCCTCCTTGATCCGCGCGGGGCAGGACAGGTTCTCGCAGCGGTGGGTTGCCTCGCCCGCCGGTCGCACCACCGGGCCCCCACACGCCGGACAGAGCTTGGGCATCTGGAACTCCCGTTCCTCTCCCGTCCGGCGCTCGGGAAGGGCGCGGACGATCTCCGGGATCACTTCCCCAGCCCGCCGCACGATCACCCAGTCCCCGACCCGCACGTCCTTCCGGCGCACCTCGTCCTCGTTGTGGAGGGTGGCCCGTGACACGGTGACCCCGGACACCTCGACCGGATCGAGGTGGGCCACGGGGGTCAAGGCCCCGGTCCGCCCCACCTGGACCACGATCTCCCGCACCCGGGTCAGGGCCTCCTCCGCGGGGAACTTGTACGCGATCGCCCATCGCGGGGCGCGGGCGATCTCCCCCAGCCTCTCCCGCTGGGAGAAGTCGTTCACCTTGACCACCATCCCATCCGTGGCGTACGGGACCTCGTCCCGCTCGGCGAGGAGCTCGCGGTAGTAGGCCCGGACCTCGGGGAGATCCCGGCTCAGCTTCCACCGTGGGTTCACGGGGAGGCCGAGGGAGGGGAAGGTGGTCAGGAGCTGGGCCTGGGAGCGGATCTCGATCCCCTCCACCCGTCCCACGTGGTAGCAGAAGAGCTTGAGGGGGCGGCGGGCGGTGATCGCGGAGTCGAGCTGGCGGAGGCTCCCCGCCGCAGCGTTGCGGGGGTTGGCGAACTCCGGCTCCCCGCGGCGGGCCCGTTCCTCGTTCAGCCGGAGGAACGCCGCCTTTTCCATGTACACCTCGCCCCGCACCTCGAGGAGGCGGGGCACGCTCCCGTTCACCGGGAACAGCCGCAGCGGGAGCTGGCGGATCGTCCGCAGGTTGGCCGTCACGTCCTCGCCCACCCGGCCATCGCCCCGCGTGGAGCCGACGACGAACACGCCGTCCTCGTACACGAGCTCCACCGATAGTCCGTCGAGCTTCGGCTCGCACACGTATTCCACCCGCTCCTCCCCGAGGAGCCGCCGCACCCGGTCGTGCCATTCCGCAAGCTCCTCATCGCGGAAGCAGTTCTGGAGGGAGAGCATGGGGAGGGCGTGGGGGACGGGGCGGAACTCGGCCGCGGGCGGTGCGCCGGCCCGCTGGGTCGGCGAGTCCGGGGTCACGAGCTCGGGGTAGCGGGCCTCGAGGTCCACGAGCTCGCGGAACATCCGGTCGTACTCAGCATCGGTGATCTCGGGACGGTCCAGGACATGGTACAGGTAGTCGTGGCGCCGGATCTCGGCGCGCAACGCCTCCACCCGCGCTCGGACCTCCGTTGGGACGGCCATCCCCGCTCCTCTAGGCGCGGTCTCCGTCCGCCCCCGGTTCCCGCTCGCTCCGCTCGTAGGCCTCGATGATCGCCTTCACCAAGGGATGGCGGACCACGTCCCGGCGGTCGAGGTGGACGATCGCGATCCCCGGGACCCCGGCGAGGATCTGCCCCACCTCAGCGAGGCCCGATGGCCGGCCCTCGAGGTCGACCTGGGTGATGTCCCCGGTCACGACGGCCTTCGACCCGAACCCAAGCCGGGTGAGGAACATCTTCATCTGGGTGTGGGTCGTGTTCTGGGCCTCGTCGAGGATTACGAACGCATGGTTGAGGGTCCGCCCGCGCATGAACGCAAGCGGCGCGATCTCGACCCGCCCGTTCTGGATGTGCTTGTCAAGCTCCACGGCTGGGATCATGTCGTAGATCGCGTCGTACAGGGGCCGCAGGTAGGGGTTGACCTTCTGGAAGATGTCGCCGGGCAGGAACCCCAGCTGTTCCCCCGCCTCCACCGCCGGTCGGGTGAGGATGATCCGCTTCACCTGGCCCCGCTTCAGGTACCCAAGCGCCATCGCCACGGCGAGGTACGTTTTCCCCGTCCCCGCGGGGCCGATCGCGAACACGGCGTCGTTATCCCGGATCGCCTGCACGTACTGGCGCTGGCCCGCGGTCTTGGGGCGGATCGCCTCCCCCCAATGGGTGACCTGGACGATATCGGTGAGGAGACCGGCGAGATCCTCCCCGTCCTTGACCTGGGAGATGAGGTACCGCACCTCGTCCGGGGTCGGTTGGTGATTGCCCCGCACCACCTCGACCAGTTTGCCGAGGAGCCGCTCCAGCTGCCCGACGTCCTTCTCCTCCCCCTCGAGCTCGATCCGGTCCCCGCGCGTTGCGATGTGGACACCGGTAAACGCCTCGCCGAGGAGCCGCAGGTTACGGTTGTACTGGCCGAGGACCCCTACTGCCACATCGTGGCTCCCGAACTCAATTTCAGCTACTCTGCGTCCGATCCGCCCTCACCCCCACAAGGTGTCCGGTGGCCCGCGCCACAAGGCGGGCCGGGACGATTGTACCGCGTGGTGCCGCGCATCCACGCACCTCCACCGCAAGGTAGTTCTCGCTCCGGCCTCGGACAGCATCCCCTGCTACCTCCTCCGCCGCCACCTCGACCTCGGCCCCGAGGAACCGTTCCTGGGAAGCACGGGACCACCCGTCGGCGAGGGAGGCGAGCCGGGCCGCCCGGCGGGCAGCTACGGCGGCGGGGACCTGCGGCGCGAACCGCGCCGCCGCCGTCCCTGGCCGGGGGGAGTAGCGGAAGATGTGCACGTTGAGGGGCGAGAGAGAATCGAGGACCTCCACCGTGTGCGCGAACGCCCTCTCGTCCTCCCCCGGGAACCCCACCATCACGTCGGCACCGAAGGTGGCCTGAGGGACCGCGCGTCGGAACGCCTCGGCCCGCGCGACGTACTCCGCCGCAGTGTAGGGGCGCCTCATCCGCTCCAGGACAGCATCGTCGCCGGACTGGAGGGGGAGGTGGAGGTAGGGGCAGAGGCGGGTCTCGCCCGCGAACAGGGCGATGAGTTCGTCCGTGACCCCGTCCGGGTTGATGGACGAGAGCCGGTAGCGGACGCCGGGCACGGCGAGGAGGGAGGTGAGGAGGTCGGTGAGCGTGGGGCGGGAGGGGAGGTCCTCCCCGTACTGGGCGAGGTTGATCCCCACGACCACGATCTCCGGATGTCCGGCTCGGGCGAGGGCCTCCGCCTCGGCGCGGGCCGCTTTGGGCGTCTTGCTCCGGAGCGGCCCCCGCACCTGCCACGTCCGGCAGAAGGTGCAGCCCACCGTGCAGCCGTCCTGGACCTTGAGCAGGGCCCGGACCCTCGCCTCCCGGCCCGTGATCCTCTCCCCGTCAAGGTCTCCCCACTTCCCCTCGCCTGGCGGCCCACCCACCAGGAAGCGCCGGATTGCGTCCACGATCCGTTCCTTGTCGCGGTTCCCCACGAGGAGATCCGCCCCCGCCCGCGTCAACCCCGGCCCGGCTCCGTCCGCCCCGCACCCCACGGCCACGATGAGGGCCGCGGGGTGGTCGCGCCGGAGGCGGGCGATGAGCTGGCGGGACTTCCGGTCGGCGAGGGTGGTCACGGTACAGGTGTTCACCACGTGGACCTCCCCCGGGGCCTCCCCCTCCGCGAGCCTCTCCGCGAGGAGGTGGGACTCGTACTGGTTGACCCGGCACCCCACGGTATGGACGATGGCCCTCATTCCGTGTGCCGCTCTACGGTGAACCGCCACAGCCGACATGGCTCGTCGGCGGAGATCCCAGCCTTCATCTTCGCGATCCGGAGCTGCTCCTCCACCGTGTCCACGCCGGGGAGGTCGGGGAGGAGGAGCCCCCGCCGCCATCCCGCCTCGACGATCACCCCGTACCGGCGGGGATCGAGGTCGGCCGCGCGGCACGGCTCGGGCGGGGAGAGCACATCCACCGAGAGGGAGACCTCGGGGAGCTCGTCCGGGGTGAGGGGAGGGAACCGTGGGTCCTCCGTCGCCGCACGGATCGCGTTCGCGATGATCTCCTCGGCCAGGTTCTCCTCGGTCGGCTGGTAGGTGCCGATGCAGCCCCGCAGCGCCCCTCCTTTCTTGATGGACACGAACGCTCCCCGGCGGCGGGAGGCGAGCTCTGGCGGCAGGCCAGGAGGAGGGGAGATCCGCCGCCCTTCCCTCACGTACGCCGCAATGCTTGACCGGGCCAAAGCCACGTAGGGATCCATCGGACTCACGCCCCGCGAGCGTATCCGATCGGGGGGCGGCGTCAACCGCGGCGTTTGACGAACTGCCCACTCCCTGGCTAACCTCTCCCCGACATGCGGCGTGTGGCGATCGCTATCGGGCTTGTCCTGACCGGGGTGGCGGTGACCCTGTTCATCCTGTTCTCCCAGACCGAGGTCACGCGGACCCTCCGTCAGGGGTCGCCCGTGTACGTGCTGGTGGTGGGGGTGGACGAGGGAGGCCCGAGCACGGCGCACGTGCACTCCGTGGCCGTGGCCGTCGTTCAACCAGGGGGCAGGGCGAGTTGGATCAGCGTGCCGCGGACCCTCACCTGGCCCACCGCAGCCGGCTGGACCTCACTCTATGCCCTGTATCCCTCCGAGGGCATCGCCGGCATGGCCCGCCGCCTGAGCGCGCTCCTCGAGGTCCCCCTCCCCTATTGGGTGGTGATGGACTTCACCGGGCTCCGCACGATGGTGGACCTGGTCGGGGGGGTGGAGGTGATGGTGGAGACCCGGCTCGTCTACCAGGACCGCTCCCAGAACCTGTTCATCGACATCCCCCCCGGACGACAGACGCTCGACGGGGCGAAGGCGCTCGACTTCGTGCGGTACGAGGACGGCGACGAGCTCGGCCGGCTGGCGCGGGAGCACCAGCTCCTGCGCGCACTGGGGGAGAAGGCACGGGCCATCCCCTCCGCCGCGTGGCGGACCACCGTCGAGGCCATCTACGACGCGGCGCGCACGAACCTCACTCTGTGGGAGGCCCTGGACCTGGCGCGGGCGCTTGGTGACGTCCCCCCGGAGCGGGCAACGTTCGCCATCGTCCCCACCCTCCCCCGGGCTGGAGCGAGTAGTGACCAGATCCCAGATCTGGTGCGGCTGCGCCGGCTCACCCAGTCCCTCGTCCGCGGGCCGACCTTCCTCACCCGCGACGAGATCCGCGTCCTCGTTCTCAACGGGACGGGCCAGAAGCTCCTCGCCACGCGGACCGGGGCCTGGCTCGCTGACCGGGGATTCCAGGTGACGGGGACGTCCGACGCTGACCGGTCCAACTACCCCTCCACCTACCTTGTGGTGCGGGAGGAGGACCGCGCCAAGGGGAAGGCCCTCCTCGAGGCCCTCCCCCCTGGAGTGCAAGGAGGGGTGCAGATCAAGACCGACCGTGAGTTCGACCTGGCACGGGTGGGCGGGTGGCCGCAATATACGGACGTGATCCTGATCTTGGGAGCGGGGTTCGATGTCCAATCCTGAGCGCGACCTCCTCGATCGGGCCGCGGCCCTCATCGTTGCCAAGAAAGGAGCCCGACTGACGGTGGTGGATGTGGGTGGATCCTCGATCCCCACCTCGTACTTCCTCATCGCCAGCGGCGAGAACCCGCTCCACGTAAAGGCCCTCTGTAACGAGCTCCTTTCGAAGCTGCCGCTTGCCCCCCGGCACACCGAGGGGGTGCAGGAGGGCCGGTGGGCGCTTCTTGACTACGGCGACTTCATCGTGCATGTCTTCCACGACGAGGTGCGGGCCTTCTACGACATCGAGGGCCTGTGGCCGGAACGGCAGGTCGTCCCCTGGCCTGGCTTGCGCGCCTCCCCTCCCTCGGTATAATCCCGGTGGTCGTCGCCCCTGGATATCCCCCAGGGGGGACGGTGTGCTTGTGGATGATAATCCGGTCCTTGAAAAGTGAATAGAGCGTCTGCTACGTAAGTATAGTAAGGGCGGACGGGGGATCCCTTGGCAGTCGAGGGCGATGAAGGGCGCGGCCAGCTGCGATAAGCCCCGGGGAGCCGCTGAGCAGGCTATGATCCGAGGATGCCCGAATGGGGAAACCCACTGGACCGTTGAGGCCCAGTATCCAGAGCCGAAACACCCAAGTAGGCTCTGGAGGCAAACCCCGTGAAGTGAAACATCTCAGTAGCGGGAGGAAAAGAAATCAACCGAGATTCCCCTAGTAGCGGCGAGCGAACGGGGAACAGCCCAAACCACGTGGGTGTAAGGCCACAGCCGTTGCCCAGGTGGGGTTGAGGGATGATCATGGAGGCCCCTGTGGGGGCCTCGGGGAGTTACCAAAGCTTTTTCTAGCCGAACAGCCAGCAAAGCCACTGGAAAGGGCGACCGGAGAGGGCGACAGTCCCGTAGGCGAAAGGGGGAGCTCTTCCTGGTGATCATCCCGAGTAGTGTCGGACACGTGAAATCCGGCGCGAAGCTGGGGGGACCACCCTCCAAGGCTAAATACCAACGACTGACCGATAGTGCACCAGTACCACGAGGGAAAGGTGAAAAGGACCCCGGGAGGGGAGTGAAATAGAACGTGAAACCGTCCGCCTACAGTGCAGTGGGAGCCCGCACCCGGTTCCGCAAGGGGCCAGGGACGGGTGACCGCGTGCCTTTTGCAGTATGAGCCGGCGAGTTGCGCTTCGTGGCGAGGTTAAGCCCCTCTGGGGCGGAGCCGTAGCGAAAGCGAGTCCGAATAGGGCGTCCAGTCACGGGGCGCAGACCCGAAGCCAGGTGATCTACCCATGAGCAGGATGAAGTGCGCTTGACCGCGCACGGAGGTCCGAACCCGTAGGTCGTGCAACGCCTTGGGATGACTTGTGGGTAGGGGTGAAAAGCCAATCGCACTTGGTGATATCTGGTTCTCCCCGAAATGGCTCTAGGGTCAGCCTCACGCTCGAGGCGGCCGGGGGTAGAGTGCTGGCTGGGGAAGGGGGGCAACCTCTGACCTCATTCAAACTCCGAATACCGGTTCGCCGCTCCGTGGGAGTGAGACGGCGGGGGATAACCTCCGTTGTCGAGAGCGAAACAACGCAGACCACCAGCTAAGGCCCCCAAATCCAGGCTAAGTGAGCAAGGCGGTGTGACCGCCTAAACAGCTGGGAGGTTGGCTTAGAAGCAGCCATCCTTTAAAGAGTGCGTAATAGCTCACCAGTCTAGCGACCGCGCGCCGAAGATGTAGCGGGACTAAGCCTGGTGCCGAAGCTGTGGGTGGGGTCCGCAAGGGCCCCGCGGTAGGGGAGCATTCCGCTGTAGGTCGAAGCTGGGCCGCGAGACCCGGTGGACGACGCGGAAGAGAGAATGCCGGCTTGAGTAGCGAGAGATGGGTGAGAATCCCATCCACCGAATGCCCAAGGTTTCCTGGGGAAGGCTTATCCACCCAGGGTTAGGCGGGCCTTAGCCAAAGCTGAAAAGCGTAGGTGATGGACAGCCGGTCAACATTCCGGCCCCTCCAGATCAGCGTTACGAGCGAAGGGGGGACGCCGCAGGAGGACCTCCGCAGGTTCACGGTTACACCTGTCCAAGCGCCAAGCCAGGGGAGGCAGGCAAATCCACCTCCCCGAGACCGTCCTGTCTCGCCTCCGGGCGAGGCGGGACGAACAGGCGAAGCGTGATGGCGAGCCTCGTAAGGGGCGAAGGGAGGGCCCTTCAGCGGCCGAGAAAAGCCTCTAGCCAGCTGATCTGGAGTCCGTACCGCAAACCGACACTGGTGGGCGAGGAGAGTATCCACAGGTGGGCGAGCTAACCCTTGTCAAGGAACTCGGCAAAATCGCCCCGTAACTTCGGGACAAGGGGCGCCTCTTGGGTTGCCGGAAGGTGGCCTGGGGGGCCGCAGAGAAACGGCTCAAGCGACTGTTTACCAAAAACACAGGTCCCTGCTAACCCGAAAGGGGATGTATAGGGGCTGAAACCTGGCCACTGCCGGTAGGTCAAGGAGAGGGGTGCAAGCTCTGAACTGAAGCCCCGGTGAAGGCCGGCCGTAACTATAACGGTCCTAAGGTAGCGAAATTCCTTGTCGGGTAAGTTCCGACGCGCATGAAAGGTACAACGACTTGAGCGCTGTCTTGACGAGGGGCTCGGTGAACTCGAAGCACGGGTGAAGATTCCCGTGACCCGCGGTGGGACAGGAAGACCCCGTGGAGCTTCACTGTAGCTTGGCGTTGGGTCTCGGCATCTGCTGTAGAGGATAGGTGGGAGGCTGTGAAGCCTGGGCGCTAGCTCAGGTGGAGCCGACCTTGGAATACCACCCTGCAGCTGTTGAGGCCCTAACCGCAGGCCGTTAGCAGCGGCCGCGGGACCGCGCTAGGCGGGCAGTTTTGCTGGGGCGGCAGCCTCCTAAAGAGTAACGGAGGCGCACAAAGGTCCCCTCAGGCTGGTTAGCGATCAGCCGGTGAGTGCAAGGGCAGAAGGGGGCTTGACTGCGAGGCCTACAAGCCGAGCAGAGGCGAAAGCCGGTCCTAGTGACCCGCTGGCTTCCTCGTGGGAGGGCCAGCGATCATCGGACAAAAGTTACCCCGGGGATAACAGGCTAGTACCGCCCGAGAGTTCACATCGACGGCGGTGTTCGGCACCTCGATGTCGGCTCACCCCATCCTGGGGCTGTATCAGGTCCCAAGGGTCGGTCTGTTCGCCCGTTAAAGGGGTTCATGAGCTGGGTTCAAACCGTCGTGAGACAGGTTGGTCCCTATCTACCGTGGGCGTAGGAGGCTTGAGGGGGTCCGCTCTCAGTACGAGAGGACCGGAGCGGCTGGGCCGCTGGCGAACCAGTTGCCTCACCCGGGGCATGGCTGGGTAACTAAGCCCGGACCGGATAAGAGCTGAAGGCATCTAAGCTCGAAGCTGACCCCAAGATGAGGCCTCCCCATGTAAGGGCCCTTCGAGACTAGGAGGTTGATAGGCCGCAGGTGGAAGCCCGGCAACGGGTGGAGCCGAGCGGTACTAATCGCCCGATCGTCTTACGTAGCGGACGCTCTATTCACTTCTCAAGGCCGGTTTGGAGATTCCAGGCGGCAGATGGCGGAGGGGAAACACCCGGTCCCATCCCGAACCCGGCAGTTAAGCCCTCCAGCGCCGATGGTACTGGGCTGGTAACGGCCCGGGAGAGTAGGTCGCCGCCTGGATCTTTTTTTTCGCCTCCCCATCCGCTATCCTCGAAGGGTGCCCATGACCGAGCCCACGGACCACCTCTCCCTGTACCGCCGGTTCCGCCCGCAGCGGTTTGGGGAGGTCGTGGGCCAGGACCTCATCGTGGCCACCCTCCGTCGCGCCGTGGCGGGAGGGAGGCTCGGTCACGCCTACCTCCTCTCCGGCCAGCGCGGGGTCGGGAAGACATCGGTGGCGCGGATCCTCGCCCGAGCCGCGAACTGCCTTTCCCCCGAGGATGGGGAGCCCTGCAACCGCTGCGAGTCGTGCCAGCGCATCCTCCAGGGCCTGGCCCTCGACGTGGTGGAGATCGATGGGGCCTCGAACCGCGGCGTGGATCAGATCCGCCGGCTGCGGGAGGAAGTGGCCTATGTGCCCGCGGGGAGCCGATACAAGGTGTACATCATCGACGAGGTGCACATGCTGACCGGGGAAGCATTCAACGCCCTCCTCAAGACCCTCGAGGAACCTCCTCCCCATGTCCTGTTCATCTTCGCCACCACCGAGCCCCACAAGGTCCCCGCCACGGTGATCTCGCGCTGCCAGGCGTTCGAGTTCCAGCCGATAGCCGAGGACGCGATCGCCCGAGTGTTGGTGACGGTGGCGCAAACGGAGGGGATCGCCCTCGCTCCCACGGCGGCCGAGCTCATCGCCCGACGCAGCCGGGGGGCGCTGCGGGATGCCCTCGTCGTTCTCGACCAGCTCGGCCACGCCGGTGAGGTGACGGAGGAGGCGGTGGTAGACCTCCTCGGGCTCCCTCCCCTCTCGCTGGTGGACGGGTTCCTCGAGGCCCTGGTCGGGCGTGATGCGGACCAAGCGCTCGCGATCGTGGCCGACCTCTCGACCCGGGGGCGGGACCTCGCCCTGTTCCTCGAGGAGGCGGCGAGCCGGGCCCGGGACCGGATCATCGCTGGTGAGGCCGCGCTCATCCCCCTCGCCCAGCGCCTGATCGAGCTCCGGGGGGAGCTGGGCCGGGCGTTCTCCCGCCGCCTCCACCTGGAGGTGGCGATCGCCGGCCTGTGCGGTCCGCCGCGAGCGGGGGCGGGAGAGCCCCGTTCGCCAGGACCCGTCCGCGAAGCGGAGCCCCCCCCGTCCGGCCCCCCTCCTTCCGAGCGGGACAGGGAACCCCGGGAGGCGCTGCAGGAGGCGATGCCCCCTCGGCCGGAGGCATGGGAGGCGATGCTCCAGGCCGTCCTCGACGACCGGGTGGCGGTGGCGGCGTTCCTCGCCCCCGCCGAGGTGATGTGGGCCGATGGCCTCCTGACGGTCCGTCTCCCCCCCGATTGCGGATACCATTATGAGTCGCTCCTCGAGCCCGCGGTTCGCGACTACGTGGAGGCCACGGCGCACAAGTTCTTCGCCCCGCTCCTCGCCGTGCAGCTCGTGTGGGCCGGGGCCCATCCTAAGCCTTCGCTCGAGGAAGGGGCGCGGATCCTCGCCAAGGCAGTGGAAGGGAGGATCCTCGGGGAGGGTGATGATGGGAGCAAGTGATCTGCGGAACCTGATGAAGGAAGCGCAGCGGTTGCAGGCCGAGGTCGCGGAAAACCAGAAGAAGCTCGCCGCGGCGGAGGTTGAGGCGACCGCGGGCGGTGGCGTGGTCAAGGCCGTGGTCACCGGACATGGGGACCTCCTGAGGGTCGAGATCTCCCCCGAGGTAGCGCGCCCCGAGGACGTGGACCTCCTGGCTGACCTCATCGTCGCGGCGGTGCGCGAGGCCCAGGCGAAGGCGAAGGAACTGGCCCACCAGACGATGGCCCCCCTGGCGCGGCTCCTCCCCCCCGGGTTCGGTCCATGATCGAGCCCCTCGAGGAGCTCCTCGGGGCCCTGTCCCGCCTCCCGGGGATCGGCCGCCGCTCGGCGGAGAGGATCGCGTTCTTCCTCCTCGCCAAGCCGGGGGAGGGGAAGCGGCTTGCGGAGGCCCTCGCCGGGCTCGATCGCATCGGGCGCTGCCCCCAGTGCGGGAACTTCGCGAGCGACGGTCTCTGCTCGATCTGCCGGGATCCGAAGCGCGACGGGGCCACGATCTGCGTCGTCGCCCGCCCATGGGAGATCCCCCACCTCGAGCGCACCGGGGAGTACCGTGGCCGGTACCACGTGCTGGGCGGGCTCGTTTCTCCCAGCCAGGACATCGGCCCCGAGGACCTCGCCGTGGCGGGCCTCGTGGAGCGGGTGAAGGCAGAGGGCGTGCGGGAGGTGATCCTCGCCCTTGAGCCCAAGCTGGAGGGCGACCTCACCGCGATGCATCTCCTGCGGGTCCTCAAGCCGCTGGGGATCGCGGTGTCGCAGCTTGCCCACGGGATCCCAGTGGGGCGGGATCTCGAATCGGCCGACGAGCTCACCCTCGGCCGTGCCCTCAAGGGCCGCACCCCTCTCTAGCTGGTACGCCCGGCAGGATTTGAACCTGCGTCCTCTGCCTCCGCAGGGCAGCGCTCTATCCCCTGAGCTACGGGCGCACAAGATCGGTGATCAGTGTACGGCGCAGCAGTTCTCGGTTCACACCCATCGAAGGACCGGCGGCCGCGCCTCTGGCGGAGGGACGGGGATTCGAACCCCGAAGGCCTTTCAGCCGTACCGGTTTTCGAGACCGGCTCCTTGCCGTTCGGACATCCCTCCGCTCCCGAGTATCGTCCGATCGGGGGGGCGCGTCAACGGAACGCCGATCAGGAACGCTGGGACAGGATCCCGGCCATCACCAGGGCTGCCCCCACCCCCTGGACGGGATGAAGCATCTCGCCGCGGAGCAACCACCCACCGAGCGCGGCGAACACGGGCTCCATGGCGAGCACGGTCGCCATCCGCGCGGCCGACGTCCGCTGCCCCGCCCAGAGGACGAGGGCGAACGCCCCGGTCGTGGCCAGCGCGGAGGTCACCCCCACCGCAACCCACACCTGCGATGAGAACGCGAACGCGATCTCCCCGTGCCACCCCGCCCCGGCGAGGGAGAGGAGGGCAACGAGGCCGAGCTGCGGGGCGAGGAGGGTCCGGGGATCGCCGGCCTTGGCGTACCGGTCGAGGAGGACGAGGTGCACCGCGAACGCGACGGCGCACAGGGCCGTCAGACCATCGCCAATCCACGTCCCCCCCGCGAGCGACCCTCCGCCGAGGGTGAGGAGGGCCAGCCCAACCGCGGCCAGGGCGACCCCTCCCCACGTCCTCCCGCTCGGCCGGCGCCCGAACGCCCACCCCACCACCGGGACGAGGACCACGGACAGCCCTGTAATGAGGCCCGATTTCTGGGCGGTGGTGTAGAGGAGCCCCCACGTCTGGAGGAGGTACCCCCCACACAGGGCGAGCCCGAGGATCCCTCCCCAGCGCCAGTTGTTCCCAGAGCGAGCTTCTCGCCGTCCAACGAGGAACGGAAGGGCGAGAAGCGTCGCCAGGCTGAACCGCAGGGCGAGGAACCACAACGGACCGACCTCTTGGAGGGCATCCTTCACGAGGACGAACGTCCACCCCCACACCGCGCTGGTGAGAAGGAGGGCCAACGTTGCCATTAGGCGGAGATGAAATGGATGACGTCGCCGTCCTGGACTGTGTAGTCGCGGCCAGCGCGGTGGACCCGGCCCGCCTCGCGGAGCGCCCGCTCGGAGCCCGCGGCGAGGAGGTCCGCCAGGGGCATGACCTCCGCCAACACGAACCGGTCGCGGAAGTCGGTGTGGATCGCCGCCCCCGCGTCGGGGGCCTTCGTCCCAGCAGGGACCGTCCACGCCCGCACCTCAGGCCCCTCCACTGTGTAGAACGTGATCACGGCGAGGAGCCGGTACGCTTCGCGTACGAGGCGGACGAGGGCCGACTCGGTGAGACCGTATTCCTGGAGGAACGCCTGCCGCTCCCCCTCCTCGGGGCACGCCTCCCCGAGTTCGGCCTCGAGCTTCCCCCGCACGACGATCCACCCCGCCCCGCTCTCGCGGGCGACCTCCGCCACCGCCCGCGACAGGTCGTTTTCGCCGGCGTCATCCACGTTGGCCACGAACAGGACGGGTTTTGAGGTGAGGGGCGCCAGCTCGCGGAGGAGGGGCATCTCTTGGGCGGAGAAGCGAAGCGTGCGGATCGCCTTCCCATCACACACGGCATTCAGGAGACGATCCAGCAGGGCGACCTCCTCCTGCGCGGGCTTATCCCCGGTGCGGGCGGCCTTCGCCGTCCGCTCCCGCCGCCGCTCGAGGGTCTCCCGGTCCTTGGCGAGGAGCTCCCCGTCCACGACCTGGATGTCGCGGCGCACATCGAGCTCCCCTATGGGGTGGGCGATGTCCGGGTCCTGGAAACAGCGCACGACGTGGAGGATCGCCTCCACCCCCCGGATCTCGGCGAGGAACTGGTTCCCCAATCCCTCCCCCTGCGATGCCCCCTCCACCAGGCCGGCGATGTCCACCACCTCGATCGTCGTCGGGACCTTCTTCTTCCCGGGGAACAGGGCATGGAGGCGGTCCAGCCGCTCGTCGGGGACGGAGGCGACCCCGTGGTGGGGCTCGATCGTGCAGAATGGGTAGGCCTCGACCCTCGCCCCGGCCAGGGTGAGGGCGTTGAAGATCGTGGACTTCCCCGCGTTGGGGAGCCCCACCAGGCCGAAGCTCCGGCTCACCGGAGGGCCTCCTGGACGAGGCGGGCGACCTCGGTCGGGGTGCGGGCGACGGGGATCCCCGCTTTCTCCAGCCGGTCCGCCTTTGCCTGGGCGGTATCATCTCCGCCGGTCACGATCGCCCCGGCGTGGCCCATCCGCTTCCCCGGCGGGGCCGAGAAGCCGGCGATGTAGGCGACGAGGGGCTTCGTCCCGTTCTCCGCCCACCACCGCGCTGCCTCATCCTCCGCCCCCCCTCCGATCTCCCCCACGAGGACGACCGCCTCCGTCTCGGGATCGTCCTCGAACAGGGGGAGGAGGTCCACGAACGAGCTCCCGATGATCGGGTCGCCCCCGATCCCGACCACCGTGGACTGCCCGATCCCGGCCTGGGAGAGGTGGTGGGCGATCTCGTAGGTGAGGGTCCCCGAGCGGGACACGATCCCCACCGGTCCGGGGATGAACGCGGCGGGCGGGATGACGCCCATCTTGGCCTGGCCGGGGGAGATCGCCCCGGGACAGTTGGGGCCGATCAACCGGACCGGGTAGGCGCGGAGGAGGTGGTAGGTGGGGAGCATGGCGTGGAGCGGGATCCCCTCCGTGATGCATACGAGGAGGGGGATCCCCGCGGCCGCCCCTTCGAGCAAGGCCTCCGGGGCGAACGCGGCTGGGACGAACAGGACCGAGGCATCAACCCGCTCGGCCTCCACTGCCTCGGCCACCGCGTCGTACACCGGGATCCCGTCGAGGGACGTCCCCCCTTTGCCGGGGGTGACCCCAGCCACGACCTTCGTCCCGTACGCCACCATCTGCCGGGTGTGGAACGCCCCCTCGCTTCCGGTGATGCCCTGGACAAGCACCTTCGTGTCCGCGTCAACAAGGATCGCCACGGTCCCCCTTTCGCTGCACAAGGATCACACCCTGAGGATACGAAGGAGGTGAGGGCCTAGGCAACCTGCAGTCCGGCACGGGTCCCGATCGCCATGGGGGGCGTGCTTGACACACTGCGGGGAGGCGGGTATAAACCCGCCGCTCGGATGATCCAGTACCTCATACGGCGGCTGCTGTGGGCGATCCCAGTTCTCCTGGCGATCATGGTGGTCACGTTCTTCCTCGCCCGCGCCATCCCTGGGGGTCCGTTCGATTTTGCTGGTGAAAAACAGCTTCCTGAGTCGGTCCGCAAGAATCTGGAACGGAAGTACGGGTTGGACCGGCCGATGTACGTGCAGCTCGGGAAGTGGATCTGGGATGGGATCCGGTTCGACTTTGGCCCATCCTACGCTTCGAGATCCCAGACCGTGAACGACATCCTCAAGCGCACGTTCCCGATCTCCTTCCAGCTCGGTTTTCTCGCCCTGCTCTTCGCTTTGCTTATTGGGATCCCTCTCGGGACGATCGCGGCCGTGAAGCAGAACTCGCCCATCGACTATGGGGCGACCTTCCTGGCCATCCTCGGGGTGTCCATGCCCACCATGATGACCGGCCCGCTCTTGATGTGGGTATTCGCCATCATCCTGGGTTGGCTGCCGACGGCGCGGTGGGGGACGGACTACACGCAACTGTACCTCGGGTTCTTCCCCAACATCTTCTCAGGGAAGTTCTGGCTCCATGCGATCCTTCCTGCGGTCACCCTTGGGCTGGCGTACTCCGCATCCATCGCCCGCCTCACCCGGGCGAGCCTCCTCCAGGTCATCCGCGAGGACTACATCAAGACGGCCTACGCGAAGGGCCTCCCGGCACGGCGGACGATCATCGTCCATGGCCTGCGGAACAGCCTGATCCCCGTCGCGACCGTGCTCGGCCCGATGTTCGCCGGCATCGTGACCGGGAGCTTGGTCGTTGAACAGATCTTCGGCATCGCGGGCATGGGGAAGTACTTCGTGACGGCCATCACCAACCGCGACTACCCGATGATCATGGGGTCAGTCCTCGTCTATTCAGTGCTCCTTGTCGCTGCCAACATCGTTGTGGACGTGAGCTACGCCTGGCTCGATCCTCGCATTCGGTACGACTGATGAGCGCGAAGAAACGGAGGGATGCCCGCGAGGAGGAAGTGAGGGGGCGGAGCCCGCTCCAGGACGCGTTCCACCGGTTGCTCAAGCATCGCGCGGGCACGCTGGGGGGGATCTTCATCATCCTCGTCATCCTGGTGGCCTTGTTTGTGGACACGACGATCCCCGCCGCCATCTTCGGCGGGGAGGTGAAGCCCCTGATCGCCCCCAAGCATTTTGCCGAGGTGAGCTTCTTCGAGCGGGATCTCCCGCCCGGAGCACCCGGCTATCTCCTGGGAACGGACTACCTGGGGCGCGACATCCTCAGTCGGACCCTCTATGGGACCCGGATCTCCTTGTCCATCGCCATAGTCGCCGCACTGGTGAGCCTCGTCATCGGGCTCACCTACGGGATCATCTCCGGTTTCGCCCCGACGCGGGTGGACAACGCGATGATGAGGTTCGTTGACTTCCTATATGGGTTTCCCCTCATCATCTTCGTCATCCTACTCCAGGCTTACTTCAAGGCGGTCAGCCGGAGGGGAGCGACGGGGCTGGTGGGCGTGATGGTCAACATCGACCGCGCGCTCGGGGGGATGTTCTTCCTGTTCGTGGCGCTGGGCGTCCTCAACTGGATCGGCATGGCCCGCCTGGCGCGGGCGCAGACGCTCTCCGTGAAGCAGAAGGAGTACATCGAGTCGGCGCGCGCCCTGGGGGCGGGGAACCTGCGGATCGTGTTCCGCCACGTGCTTCCGAACATCCTTGGGCCGTGCATCGTTTCCGAGACGCTCGCCATCCCGGGGTACATCTCTACCGAAGCGTTCCTCAGCTTCATCGGGCTTGGGGTAACCCCGCCCACGCCGAGCTGGGGGTTGATGATCTCCGAGACCTATGCAGCCATCCGAACGTACCCCTGGGAGTCGTTGATCCCCGGGGCGGCCCTGGCCCTGACCACGCTCGCCTTCAACTTCCTGGGGGACGGGCTCCGCGATGCGTTTGACCCCAGGTTGAGGGGGACGTAGACTACCAGTAGCATATGTTGTCCCCTTGTAGGTCTGGCTAGCTCAGGGGAGAGGAGGTGGTCGGCCGAACCGAAGTGAGATGTCGCGGAAGGAAGAAGGTGCAGTGCGGACCTTGGGGTGGAGATAAAGGAGGTGCTTGATGCGGCTGAGCAAGCTTGCAGTAGTGCTCCTCGTGAGTTTGATGGTGTGGCCCGTTGTGGGCCAAGTGATTATGAACCGGAACCTGGGAACGGAGCCGCCGTCAGCAGACCCGGCGGTCAGCACGGATACGACCTCGATCGAGATCATCGAGCACATGTTCCTCGGGCTCGTGGACCTCGATGAGGTGACGATGGCCCCTGTCCCCGAGCTCGCCACGTCCTGGGACGTCTCGGAGGATGGGTTGACCTGGACGTACCACCTGCGGAACGATGTGTATTGGGTGCGGTACGATACCGCAGTGGGAAGGGTCCTCCAGGAAACAACTACCTTGCCCGATGACGCGAAATCGATCCTTAAAGAGGGGGAGCGGGAGCTCTTCGTGGGCAAGGGCGCAGACGGTAGCAGCTACGTCGTTGCGCAGCGCGCAGATGCCAGTGGCTTCTTCCGGCTCGTCTCGGCCTACGACGTGGAGTACGGCGTCAAGCGGACGCTTGATCCGAGGACAGCTTCCGACTACTCCTACGTGCTGTACATCGTCCAGGGGGGCTACGAGGCGAACACGACCGATCCGACTTCCCCGGACTTCCCGGCCCTGATGGACGCAATCGGGGTGAAGGCCCTCGATGCGTTCACGGTGCAGTTCACGCTCATTGCCCCGGCAGGGTACTTCGGGCAGATCGCCTCGATGTGGATCGCCCGCCCTCAGCCGAAGTGGGCCATTGACGCCTACGGCGACTCATGGACCGAGCCAGGGAACATCGTCACGAACGGGTCCTACGCCATGAAGTCCTGGATCCACAACGACAGCATGGTGTTCGTGCGCAACCCGTACCTCCCGGACGAGCTGTGGGGCGGTGGGAACATCGACGAGGTCCATTGTGTGATGATCGTGGAGGAGTCGACGGCGTTCGCGATGTACCTCAACAACGAGCTCGATACGGGCGGCGTCCCGCTTCCGGAGATGGACCGGGTGAAGACGGACCCCGTGCTCTCGAAGGAGCTCACGATCCGGCCGTTCCCCTGCACGTACTACTACGGGTTCATCACCACCAAGGCGCCGACGAACGATGTGCGGGTGCGGAAGGCCCTCTCGATGACGATCGATCGGCAGACCCTGATCGACCAGGTCACGAAGGGCGATCAACTCCCCGCCAATACGTTCGCTGGCGGGTCGATCTTCGGCAATGCCGCCCTCGACCCGCGGATCGCTCCCTGGGCGCTCCCCGAGAAACTCGGCGGTTGGGGCTACGACAAGGCGCTCACCGAGGCCCAGAAGTTGATGGCCGAGGCCGGGTATCCAAATGGAGCAGGCCTCGAGATCATCCTCATGCACAACTCGGGTGAGGGCCACGCCCGAATCGCCCAGGCAGTGCAGGCGATGTGGACGAAGGCCTTCCCGGAGGCGAGGTTCACCATTGAGGTCCAGGAGTGGTTGGTCTACCTGACGACGATCTCCAAGGAGACCCCGGTGGAGAACATGCCCAACGTGTACCGGCTCGGCTGGTGCCAGGACTACCCAGACGAGAACAACTGGGTACACGAGGTGTTCAACCCGACCTACGGGAACAACGATCCGCGGATGAGCCCGGACGACCCGCAGGTGGGGGCGGCCGTGGCCGAGTTCGATCGGCTGACGACGCTCGCGGGGCGGCTCACCGACCCGGCGGAGCGCCAGAGGCTGTACTTCGAGGCGGAGCGGCTCCTGTGTGACGAGATCGTGGCCATTGCCCCGATCTACTACTACACCCAGATCGCGCTCACGAAGCCCTGGGTCACCCGGCACTGGCATGACACGCCGCACTGGGACACCTGGAGCATCGATGCCGAGCTGAGGGCCCAGATGATGGGCTAGACCGAAGTGTTGAGGGTAGCGGGCCTCCCCTCGCGGGAGGCCCGTTCTTTTCCCTGCTTCCCTGAGGGATTCCGGCTATCATCCCTGCCACACGTATGGGATACCGGCGGCACTGTGGGCTGAGATCGGTCAGCGCCATCCTCCTCGGGTTGGTCGTCCTCTCTCTGGCGGGGTGTGAACCCCGGCGGACCGACCCCATCCGCTCCGGATGGAGCCGGGGTCTTCCCCTGGCTGCGGCCTCCCTCGGAGACGCTCCCTCGCTCGTCGTGTCCCCGGACGCGCGGTGGATCGTGTGGGGCGACCAGGTAGCTGGGGAACCGCAGCTCCTGATGGGACGCCTGAGCCGAGAGGCCAGCCGAGAAGGGGTTACCCCCCTTCCTCTCTCAGCTACCTACCCCCACGCCCCCCGCCTGTTCCTTCGTGACGAAGAGCTCATCCTGTTCTTCCTTTTCCGCACAGGATCTGGGACCGACCGCCTCGCCAGTCAGCGACTGTCCGGGGAGGGGGAGCCGCTAGGGGTCCCCTGCCCCGTGTCTCCCGAGGACCACGACGTGGATTCGTACGCTGTGGTCCAGACAGAAGGGGGATATGTCGCCGTCTGGGAGGAACCGAGCCTTGGGCTCCACATCCAGACGATCACGGAGGATCTCGAGCTTATGGGCCCGCCGGTGCTCCTCGCGCCGCGGGGGGGATCTCCCGCCCTCGCCGTCGACCGATCGGGCGACGTTCACGCGGCGTGGCTCGTATCACCGGCCCCCGGTGTTGCCGAGCTCTACTACGGGCGGATTACGCTCGCCAGCCCATCCGTGCCCGAGCCTCGATACCTCGGCAAGGTCACAGGGGGGTTGGGTGCTCTGTTCTTGGGCCCGGAGTTGGCCTTGGACGAACAGTGGGCCTATGCCGCCCTCTCCGTGGACTACCGCGGCGGGACCAAGGCCGGCACAGTGGAGACCCAGGTCTTCGCTGTCCCCCAGGATGCTTCGGAACAGGTTCACACGATCTCCCTCTACGTTCCCCCCCTCCTCCCCGAGACCGTCACGGACTTGGGGAACGGCCTCCTCGTGGACCCGGTGCCGGAAGCTCCGCGCCCGGGGGTGAACGTCCGTGTCCTCTCCGGCTACCCGGTAGAGCAGGATTTCGCACTGATCACGGTTGCGGCGAAGCTCTCCTCCCTCCGGAAGGAGGAGTTCCAACCCGCGGTCGTGACCTTCCAAGGCGGGCGCGAGGTGGGCTGGTGCCCGGTCGCTGTCACCCAGGGATCCCCGGCTGCCGCCGAGCTCGTGCGGTCACCTGTGGGCTGGCACGTGGTATGGCTTGACATGCACGCCTCCGGGGAGTACTCCGTCCTCTATGCCACGACCTCCTCAGCCGAGCGCGCGATCCTCGACCGGTTCTCAGCATCCGACCTCGCCCACATCTTCTTCACTGTGCTCTCAGGCATCGTGGGGGGGCTCGCTTCCATCCCTCTTTTTCTCCTGGCAGCGGTGCCAGGGCTCCTCGTCATCGCTGGACACTACATCCTCGGTGGTGAGGGGGATCTCCGATTGTGGCGATCCAGGATCCTCCTCGCGGTCGGCCTCGTCCCCTACGCGGCGCTCAAACTCCTGTTCATCTCCGGCCTGGTCGTCGAGTTCCCGTTCGCCGGGTGGATGGCGCCGTCCGTGGCCAGGGCGCTCTCCATCGCTCTTCCCATTGCGTTCCTCGGTACGGGCCTGCTGGCGGTGGGGGTGTACTGGCGGCGGTCCGATGAACCAGGGCTCCTCCCCGCGTATGTTCTGTTCATCGTGGTGGACATCGTCCTTTCGCTCTTCCTCGTGGGGCCGTCGCTGGCTGGAGCGTGACCGAGAAGAGCGGTGGTGGGAAGGGGGGCCTTCGTCGGTTGGGGCGAGCGAGGCGATCGTCACCCCATAGCCTCGCCGGAGGGGTGCCCCTGTCGCAGGGCTAAAGCGAAAGGGAGCCGCCGTTGGGGATGAGGCGGACCTCGATCGGCTCCCCCCGCAGGCCCGTGACGAACAGGTCCGGCCGTTCGGTGTGGAGGGGCACCAGGATCCGCGGCCGAATCTCGCGGGCCATCGCCAGGAGCTCCTCCCCACTGGCGTGGCCGGAGGCGTGGAGCCCCCCGCCGAACGAAAGCTCCCCGTGCCCGTCCACCGCGAACCCGTGGACCTCGAACCCGAAGAGCTGAAGCCAGTTCCAAAGCCGGTGCATATCGATCGCCTGCTCCTCCCCATACGCTTCGCTCGACGAGTAGATGTACACCCCGCCCGTGGGCCGGATGTCAAGGAGGTTCTTCAGATCCCAAAAGCTGAACGCGAGGAGGAACCCGCCCGGATCGGCCCGCACCTCGGCGGGCCCCACGAGGCGGGCGCGGTGCCGCTCGCGGAGGTCCCGGTTCCAGATGTCGGGCTTGACCACAACGTCGTCGTACACGACGAGGTGCGGGGAGCCCACCACGCCCTCCATCCCCCCGCACCGGGCGAGGGCCTCGAGGAGGTACATGTCCTTGGCGAGGATCGCCAGCCGCCGATCGGTCGCTGCGGCGATAGCGAGGAAGGCTGTGAGCCTCTCCACGTGACGGGGGCTGAAGTCGGCGAGGACGAGCCGTCCCTTGCCCCGGACGACGATGTCGTGAGCTCGCGCCTGGACCTGTTCCTCGGTCGTGCACTCCCCCTCTGCCCGGCCGGCCCGCGTCCCCTCGCTGAGGAGGAGGGCGGGGCGCAGGGCCCGCGCCTCCTCGATGAGCCGCCGCGTCGTCTCCCCCTCGGTGCCGTGCCGGCGGAGGTCGCCGGTGTACACGACCCAGCCTCGGTCGGTCTCCACGGCGTAGGCGAGGGCGCCCGGGACGGAGTGATCGACGGGGAACGCCCGCACTTCATACCCTCCCACCCGGCCCGCGAACCCGTGGATCCCGGCCGGTTCGAGGCCGCGGCCGCTCGGGCTCGGCGAGGAGGAGAGGAACTCCCGCAGCTCGGGGCCGGCCTCACCTCCGATGAATCGGATCTCCCGCCCCTGAGCAGGCCGTTCCTTGACCCCCGCGGCGGTGAGGGCGCGCCTGCTCTGGGGCACGCGGGGCACGACGTACGCCGTCTCGGCATAGAACTCGGACTTGCCCGCGTCCTGGATCGCCTTCAGAACAGCCCACCCCCGCGGGGAGGCACCCACTGGGATCTCCGGCCGTACCACGCCGAGGAGGCCACAGTGATCCATGTGGGGATGGGAAAGGAGGATGAGCTCCACGGCGAGGTCGTCTCCCGCCGGGGCGAACCCCTCCACCCAGAGATCGGGCCGGTAGAGGTCGGGGCAGGGGGGAATGAGCCCGAGCTGCCACAGGTCGGCCAAGCCCTGGGAGCTCCGCGGCTTGAGGTACTCCTCGAAGTACAGCCCGAACCGCTTGTAGTTGATCCCGAAATCGAGGAGGAGCCGGCTCGCGCCGGTGTGGAGGAAGACCTTCGTCCCTCCGATCGAGTCCGCTCCATCGAGGATCCTGAGCTCCACGGCCGCCGTATCGTACCATGGATCCCGTGCGTTGGGCTTGACCGGAGGGGAGATGAGCGAACTGGTGCGGCTGGGGAGCGGCGACGTGGTTCAGGCAGCGGAGGCCCTCGCCGCGGCGTTCCGGGACTACCCGCTCCTCACCTTCGCCTGCCCTCGCCCGGAGGAACGAGGCCAGTTGGCCCGAGCCTTCTCCCGGGTCATCCTTCACTACGCCGCCCGCTACGGGGAAGTCTACGCGACCTCGCGCGTCTTCGAGGGCGTGGCGGCGTGGGTCCCCGCGTCCCACTTCCCGATGACGTTCGGGAAGATCATCCGCTCGGTCCCCCCCTCGGCCCTCCTTGCCCTAGGTCGTCATGGGGGCAGCCGGCTCCGGGCTGCCGGGGCCCATCTCGACGCGCTGCAGCGACGACTCGCCCCGCCGGACCACCTGTTCCTGTTCATCCTCGGCGTCGCCCCCCAGTTCCAGGGGGAAGGCCACGCGGGCCGGCTCCTCCGCCCCGTCCTCGCCAGGCTCGACCGCGAGGGCCGCCCGTGCTATGTGGACACGGTGAACGGGAAGGCGGTACCCATGTACGAGCACTTCGGGTTCCGCATCGTCGCCGACTCACCGCTTCCGGGAACCGATCTCACCGCGTGGGCCCTGGTGAGGGACCCGGTGCCCCCGCTTCCCGGCACGAGGGGACAGGGCGCTGTTCTCCCTACCAGGGACGGGGAGGGGCCTCGGGCGAGCCCACCGGCGGGCCGAGGATCTCCCCGAGGACGATCGCGAGCTGCGGATCCGTCCGCAGGAGGTCCCGAACCCTCGTGCCTATCTCCTCCGTCACCGCTTCCCCCCCGCCGGAGGCTCCTCATGGCCGCGCGGCCGCTCTTCGGGCTTGGCGATCCCCTCGCGCATCGCGGTGTCGGCCTGGATGTTCCGCAGCCGGTAGTAGTCCATGATCCCGAGCTGGCCCTTGCGGAACGCCTCCGCGATCGCGCGCGGGATCTCCGCCTCAGCCTCCACCACCGCCGCCCTCCTTTCCTGAACGAGCGCCAGCATCTCCTGCTCCCGGGCGATGGCCATCGCCCGCCTCTCTTCGGCCTTTGCCCGCGCCACCTTGAGGTCGGCCTCGGCCTGGGCGGTCTGGAGCTCGGCCCCGATGTTGCGGCCCACGTCCACGTCAGCGATGTCGATCGACAGGAGCTCGAACGCGGTGCCGGCGTCGAGGCCCTTGGACAGGACGAGCTTGGAGATCGAATCCGGGTTCTCCAGGACTTCCTTGTGGGAGTTGGCGGACCCGATCGCGGATACGATCCCCTCTCCGACGCGGGCGATCACGGTCGCCTCGGTGGCGCCACCCACGAGGCGCTCAATGTTCGCCCGCACCGTGATCTTGGCGATGGCGAGGAGCTCGATCCCGTCCTTGGCCACCGCTGCCACCTTTGGGGTCTCGATCACGCGTGGGTTCACGCTCATCGCCACCGCGTCGTACACATCGCGGCCAGCGAGGTCGATCGCCGCCGCCCGCTGGAACCCCAGGGCGATCCCAGCCTTGTCGGCGGAGATGAGCGCCCGCACCACCCGTTCCACGTTCCCCCCCGCGAGGTAGTGGGCCTCGAGGTCGGAGGTGGTGAGCTTGATCCCCGCCTTCCACGCCGCGATCATGGGCATGATCACGCGATGGGGGTTCACCTTCCGTAGGCGCATCCCGATGAACGTCATCGGACCCACGGGGACGCCCGCCGCGAGCGCAGAGACCCACAGGCCCACGGGGACGAAGTAGAAGAACAGCCACAGGAAAAGGAGCGCCAACGCTCCCAGGACGATCCACAATGTCATCCCTCCCATCTAACCCTCCTTTCGCTTGCGCACGACCTTACGGAATCCCTCGTCGCGCACGACCTCGACCTCGGTCCCCTTGGGGAGGAATCCCTCCTCCGCCACGACGTCCAGGAGCTCACCCTGGAAATCGGCCTGCCCCACCGGCCGGAGATCGGTACGAGCGATCCCGGACCTCCCGACCCATTCCGTGGGCGCAACCTGTGTCTTGTCCCCGGCGCGGCTGGTGATCGCCGTTTGGAGGATCACCCCCCCTAGCCGGAGCCGGGAGCGGGGGAGCCGGGTGAGGATGACCACGGTCAGCGCGAGGCCGACCAGAAGGGCGAGGGACACCGCGCCCACGGCGGGCCCAGCCTGACTCGGTTGGGTGAAGGGCCCGACCATCGCTGAATAGAGGCCAAGCCCGATCAGAACCAACCCAACGATCCCCGCGAGCCCGAAGTCGGTGGCGGTGAACACGAAGATCTCGAGCACGATGGCCACAATCCCGGCTGCGAGGAACACGAGCGATTCCCATCCTGCCAAGCCGGCGAGGTTGTGGGCCCAGAAGAAGGTGGCGACCGACGCGAGCCCGATCGCGCCGAACACCCCGAACCCCGGGGTCACGGCCTCGACGAGGAGGCCGAGGACGGCGATCGCGATGAGGAGGGCGGACAGCCAGGGCGTGGTCAGGGTCGCTACCGCGGAGTCCACCCACCGGGGGTGGTGTTCCCGCACCACCATCCCCGTCAGGCCGGCCGCGTCAAGGAGCTCGCCGAGGGTGGCTGCATCGCCGTCGGAGTACCCCCACTCGGCTGCCGAGCGGGCGGTGAGGGTGAGGAGCTTCCCCCGCTCCACGAGGCCGGGGATCTCCACCGCCGGGTCGACCATCGCCTCCGCTACGTTCGGATCGCGGCCGCGCTCCTCGGCCGTGGCCCGGAATAGACCGCGCACCGCCGAGATCGTTTTCTCGGGCGCGGTCGTCAACTCCCCGCTCGCGTCGAAGTAGACGGGGGTGGCGGCGCCCATCACCCCCCCGGGGGCGAAGTAGATCTGGTTGCAGGCAAGCGCGAGGAGCGCCCCCGCCGAGTACGCCTCCCGGTTCACGTAGGCGATCGTCGGCACCCGGGCCCCGAGGATGAGGTCGCGGCACGCCATCGCAGCGTCGAGGTAGCCCCCGGGGGTCGCGAAGTCGAACACCACCGCCGCCCCCGCCGCCTCCGCCTCAGCGAGGCCCGTGCGCACGAAGGGAACGGTCCCCCGCCCGATTTCCCCTTCGATGCGAAGGAGCCACACCTCCGCCCCCGTGCCGACGAGGGCCACCAGGCTGACGAGCGTAACCAGGGCGAGCTTCCTCACGAAAGGATTGTAGGGCCAACCGCGGTGCTGCAACAACCGGGGAGACACGGCGTGGTCTCTTGACCGGGATCACCCCCCTTGTCCCGCGCCGGCGGTTGGGGTTCAATTCCCGTCATGGAGGCCCCCACCGCGACACCGCGTTCCCTCTGGACGGCGGATGGCCTGTCCCTGTTCGTTCGGGTCTGGCCGGGGGAGGGCAAGGGCTGGCTGGGGATCATCCACGGCTACGGCGAGCACTCCGGGCGGTACGAGGGGTTCGCGCGTTGGTTGAACGCGCGCGGCTGGTCTGTGGCGGCGTGCGACCTGCGGGGCCATGGCAAAAGCCCGGGGCGACGGGGACACATCCGCCAGTTCTCGGACTACCTCCACGACGCCACCGCCCTCCACGGGTTCCTCCAGGGGCGCGCCGGGGGGAGGCCCGTGTTCCTCCTCGGCCACTCCCTGGGCGGGCTCATCGCCATCCGGTACGTCCAAGGAGGGGCGGAGGACTTGGGTGGGCTCATCCTGAGCGCCCCGTTTCTGAAGGCGGAGCTCCCGATCCCCACCTGGAAGGTAGCCCTCTCCCGCGTCCTCTCGCGTGGGTGGCCCTCGTTCTCCAGTCCGAGCGGCCTGGTAGGGGCGCTCGTGAGCCGCGATCCGGAAATCGTGGCGGAGTACGGGCGCGACCCCCTCATGCACCGGCGGGCCACCGCCCGCTGGCTCACCGAGACCTTGAAGGCGCAGGAGGACGCATTCGTTCGGGCCCCCGAACTTCCGATCCCCCTCCTCCTCCTTCACGGCGACGCTGACCCGATCGCCAACGTCTCCGCGACGCGCCGCTTCTTCGCCGCCGCCGGATCCCAGGACAAGACCCTGAACGTCTACGGGGGGGTCCTCCACGAGGTCCTGAACGAGATCGGGAAGGAACGGGTGTGGGAGGACATCGCATCCTGGCTCGACGATCGGAGCCACACGGAAGGCAAGAGCAGAACGAAGGAGGTCATGTGCTGAAGAGGATCCCCATCCGGACCACGCGCCGCGAAGAGGCGCGGGACATCACCGATGAGGTCCAGGGAGCGGTTGCTGAGTCGGGGACGCGCGAGGGGTTCGTGATCATCTACATCCCGCACGATGCGGCGGCGGTGAGCATCCACCGCGCGCTCGGGGAGGCCAATGCCCCAAAACTTGATCAACTCCTCGACGCTGTGAACCCGGATCGGGAGACGCCGGAGTACACCAAGGCCGCGTTCGTTGCCCCCACCGAGGTGGGGGTGGTCGAGCATGGCCGGATGGTCCTCGGCGACGACCAGCGCGTGTACTTCTACGAGTTCGATGGCCCCCAGGAGCGGGCGGTGTACGTGTACGTTGGGACCTAAGTTGACGGTCCCCCCGTGGCCGCGGTAGGATTCACGTGATTCCCCGGTAGCTCAGTTGGCAGAGCAGCCGGCTGTTAACCGGCGGGCCGGAGGTTCGAGTCCTCCCCGGGGAGCCACCGGGCTAGCTGCGGATCCGGGTGGCCAGGTTCGCCTCCACCACCGGTGCACCCTTACCCTTCTCCTCAATGGTGCCTTCCAGGTGCTCCACGGCGAAGCCGGTGCCACCCGCGCTAGCGGTAGCTACAGTAGCTGGATCCCTCGCTCCTTTAGCTCTCCCTCAGCGCGGGGGAGCTTCAACCCCTCATCGTAGATGATCCCTCCGCCGGACCTGAGCTCCGGCCAATGCTGGGCCACCGCCTCTGGGGTCAGGGCCAGAAGAAGCTCGATCCGGTCGGCCTAGGCGTCGAGGGGCCGGCCTCTCCGCCAATCTTGAAGCTCAGCTCGGGCATGTCTAGCGCTCGGCCCCGGCGAGGGGGACGACCCCCACCCGCGGCTGGTACTCCGGCAGGCGGAGGCCGCGGCGCCCTGGCAGCGTCGCTTCACCTTGCCACCTCCTCAAGCATCTAAGCCGATAGACCAAAAGGACAAACCCGGCGTGAGCTTGGTTCACCTTCACCAGTTCGTTGAGTTTCCATCGGGTTTCCCGCGCAGGGGGACTCCTCACTGTGCCACATAGCCTCCGTCGGCGGCCAGGGCGTGGCCGGTGACGAACGAAGCGGCGTCCGAGCACAGCCAGGTCACCACCTCGGCGATCTCCTCAGGCTCTCCCATCCGCCCGAGGGGCGTCCCCGCAGCCAGCCCGGCCTCCATCTCCGGGTTCTCCTGGATCAGTCGATCCACCATGGCCGTATGGATCACCCCTGGGCAAATGGCATTCACCCGGATCCCATCCTTGGCGTACTCCAACGCGGCGGCCTTGGTGAGGCCAATGACGCCGAACTTGGAGGCGGTGTAGGCGGGCAGGCCTTGGAAGCCCACCAAACCGGCGATAGACGCATTGTTCACGATGGCCCCGCCGCCTTGGTTCACCATCGCTGGGATCTCCTGGCGCAGGCACAGCCACACCCCCTTGAGGTTGATGGAGATGACCCGGTCCCAGTTTTCCTCAGTACAGTCGGCGGTGGGGGCCCTCCTCCCCTCGATGCCGGCGTTGTTGAACGCAACATCCAGCCGGCCGAAGTTCTCTATCGCCTGGTTCACCGCCCTTTCCACCTCGGCCGGCTTTGACACGTCGGTCCCAACGAATATGGCTTCCCCGCCAGCCTTCCTGATCGCTTGGGCCGCTTCCTCGCCTTCCTTGACCAGGACATCGGCCAGGACGACCTTGGCCCCTTCCCGGGCGAAGGCCAGCGCCGTCGCCCGACCGATCCCAGCGGCCGCCCCCGTGACCAGGGCCACCTTGCCGCTGAATTTCCCGGCCATAACTTCCTCCCTCACATGGTCAAGACGATCTTGCCGAAGTGCAGGCTTTTCTCCATCCGCTCCTGGGCTTCTCGGGCTTCCGAAAGCGGGTACGTTTTGTCCAAGACCGGATGGACCCGTTTCTCCTCGACCAGCTTGAACACTCGCTGGATCTCATCAGGCGTGCCTCCATAGGAACCGATATAGGAGATCTCCCGCCGGTACAGATCCTGGAGGTTCACCGTGATCTCCGCCCCGGAGGTGGCGCCACAGGTGGCGATGCGGCCGCCTTTGCGCACCGCAGCAGTGCTCTCCCCCCAGGTGGTGTGGCCAACCAGCTCCACAACGAGGTCTGCGCCGGAACCGTTCGTCACGCGTTTCACCTCCTGGGAGAAATTATGAGAGGAATCCACAACCACATCGGCGCCGAGGCCGCGGAGTCTCTCCCCTTTTTGGGGGTCCCGGGTGGCGGCGATGACCCGTGCCCCTAAGGCGTGGGCGATTTGGACGGCGGCCGTGCCCACCCCGCCGGTCGCACCCACCACGAGCACATCCTCACCTGGCCGCAGCTGCGCCCTGGTCACGATCATGTGATAGGCGGTGGTGAATGTCAGGAATATAGATGCAGCCTCAATGAAATTCAGGCCTTGGGGGAGAGGCCAAACGTTGGCGGCAGGAAGAGCTACGTATTCTGCATAACAGCCATCGTGGGCGACCCCGATGAGCTGGGCTAAAAGGTTCGGTGTGTGGTACGCACGGGGGGGATAGATCCACGGCGTGACCACAACCCTGGCGCCTGCTTCCACTTCGACAACGCCGGGGCCAAGTTTGTCCACCGTTCCCGCCCCCTCCGAGCCCAGGATCCGCGGCAGCTCAACCGGCATATTCCCGGTGCGTACCCAGATGTCGAGGTGGTTGATGGCCGCCGCTTGCAAGTTGACCAAAACCTCACCCGCCCCGGGGACGGGGTTCGGCACTTCCTCGATCCGGAGAACTTCCGGCCCTCCTGTTGAATGGATGCGCACTGCTTTCATGCTCCACCCTCCCGTGCCGGCAACCCATATCGACTGGTAGACCCAAGCACGTATGTCTCCATGTATTCCTTGAGGGCCAAGGCGTTGTTGTGTTGGCGATCCTTGGCCCCATAGAGAATGGTTACGACGCCATCCCTCGCCTCTTCAGCGATGGTGGCCAAAAGATCAGTTTGAGTTGCAAGTTCAGCAAAATAGCGCCGCTTGAATTCCGGCCACTTCTCGGGGTCGTGGGAGAACCACTTCCTGAGCTCGCTATCGGGGGCGACGTCCTTGAGCCACAGGTTCACCTGGGCCCGTTCCCGGGATAGCCCCCGTGGCCACAGGCGGTCCACCAATACCCGCAGGCCGTCCTCAGGCGCCGCGGGGTCATACACCCGCTTTACCTTGATCATCTTTCCCCCTTAATCCTGGTTGCCAGCTCTTCTGCCAGAGAGCGGGCCGCGTTCTCTTCCTCCTCGGTGGGTCGGCCGTGGACCCCCAGGGCGCCGACGAGTTCGATCCCGGTGGGGGCGAGGATCTCCTGGGCCTGCTTTACGGCTCCCCCGGCCCAGCCGTGGGAACTCAGCACGGCGGCGTACTTGAAGGGCGGCTTGAGGGCCCGGATGAGGTGGGCGGCGTTGAGGGCGGCGGGGTGGAGGCCGCCCAACACGGTTGGGGCACCGAGGACGAGCGCCCGCCCGTCCACGAGGTCACCGGCGAGGTCGCCCACGTCCACCTGCGCCAGGTCGTGCACGGCAACCTGGATCCCCTCGCCGAGCAGAGTCTCCGCGACGATGCGGACGAGGCGCTCCGTGGACCCCCACATGCTCACGTAGGCGACGACGGCCTTGGACAATGTCTCCCCTGCCGTCCACTTCCGGTACAGGTCGAGGATCCGCTCCGGATGGCGCCACAGCGGGCCGTGGCTCGGAGCGATGAGCTCGATTGGGAGATCGGTGAGCTTCTTCAGCGCCCGCTCCCCGGCCTTGCGGAACGGCATCATGATCTCGCCGAAGTACATCTGGGCGCGGACGGGAAGGTCCGCCACCTCGTCATCGTATACCCCGGCCGCGGTGTGGGATCCGAAGAAGTCACACGGGAAGAGGATCTTGTCCTCAGCGAGGTAGGTGAACATCGTCTCTGGCCAGTGGAGGAAGGGCGCGTCCACGAACCGAAGCGTTTTACCGCCCAGATCGAGCATGTCAGCGTCCGTCACGACCTGCATCCGCTCCCGCGGCACCTGGTAGTAGCGGGCGGCCATGTCGGCACCCTTTGCGGTGAGGACGAGCCGCGCCTGTGGGCTTGCCGCGAGGACGATCGGGATCGCCCCGGCATGGTCGGGCTCAGCGTGGTTCATGATCACGTAGTCGAGCGTCGCTGGATCCGTAATCGCCCCGATCTTGGCCAGCAGCTCGCCCTCGAACCCGGGATTGACCGTGTCCACGAGGGCTGTCTTCTCCCCCTGGACGAGGTAGGCGTTGTACGATGTCCCGTGGGGAAGCGGGATCAACCTGTCGAACATCCGTCGGCCCCAGTCCTTGACCCCGACCCAGTGCACGCCCTTCCTAAGCTCGATCGCGATCGGCTTCATCGGTTCCCTCCTCCAGTTCATCCACCAGCGCTGCCGCTCGGCGGAGGTGGGGGATGACGATCGACCCGCCCACCACCAACGCGACCGACAGCGCTTCCATGAGCTCCTCCCCCGTCGCCCCTGCCTCCCATGCCCCGACGACGTGGTAGGTGATGCAGTCGTCGCAGCGCAAGACGAGGGAGGCCACCAGGCCGAGGAGCTCCTTCACCTTGCGGGGCAGCGCCCCATCTTCGTAAGCCTGGGCATCGAGGGCGAACAGCCGCTTCGTGACGAGGTCTGCCCGCTTAAGGACGATCTCGTTCAACCGTTCTCGCTCCGCGAAGAACTCTTCCCGCTTGCCCATCGTGTCCTCCTTCGCCTCCCTCAGTCGTCGAGGAGGCGCCGTTCTCCGGAGATCTCTTGGAGCGGTCCGATGTCCTGGGTCACCTCGACCGTGCCCAGGTACTCCCCGTTCGTCCCGCGCACCGGGAAGTACCGAATGTACACGAGCTTCCCCTGGAGCGGGAGCCAGAACTCGGCCTCGTCGCGCTTGCCCTCCCGGAACTCCCGCAGGATTCGGTCCACGATGTGGACGCTCTTTTGGGGATGGCAGTCCTGGACCTTGCGCCCGATCACGGCCGGGGTGCGGACGAAGATCCGGTCCTTCGTCTGGTTGAAGTAACGGACGGTGTCGTCCTTGTCCACGAACGTGATATCCACGGGCAGGGTGTTCAGCACCGCCTCCAGCTCATGGACGGTGAACTCGCCCGTCGGGAGCCGCACGCGGCCCTCCGTCGCCGGGCCAGGTTCGGAACGGGTAACAGGGGGCACCGGCGCGGCGGGAGTGAAGCAGCAGTAGCCAATTTCGTCGAATTGAGCCCGGATCTCATGCCACTCCCCCTCCGGGATCACCTGAAGGGCGGTCGGGAAGAGGATGCGGTTCTCCTTGAGGAAGTGGGAGGAAAGCCGTTCCCCCAAGGCCACGGAAAGCTCCCGGAGCCGTCCCCTTTCTGCGGTTTGGATCCCCTTCTTGAGCTTGCGGATCTCCTGGTGCTCGTTCCACAGGACCCGCGGTGGCTCCACGACCCCGTGCTTCTCCACCATGGGGAACAGGACGTTCTCCTCCCGCAGGTAGTGTCGCTCCGACTCCTCGAGGTGCTCGTGGATGTGGGCCAGCTCCTCTGGACTTCCTTGCCCCTGGGCTAGGCGATTGAGCTTCTCGGCGATGCGGAGGAGCTCCCGGTGCTCGGCCATGAGGATCCCCACCGGGTGCCAGGGCGGGGTAGGAACCTCCGTATTGGCGAGCGCCTCCTCGAACAGGCTCAAGTGCAGGTCACAGAGCCCCAGTAGCTCTTCCCGCGGCAATCCCTCCCGCACGAGCTCGTCCTCGAGCTGAGCGATCTCCTGCGGAGAGACGTTCCCCACGGCGTCGCGAAACGCAGCCTTGAGGCGCTGCGGGCTCTCCCCGGCATGCAGCCGGTGCAGGATCTCCTTCAGCGCCTCCTTCCTCGTGTTGCCCATCATCTCGCTCATCTCTGTCTCCTCCTTCCATTCAGGATTGACCTCGCATCCGTGCAGCGAGGGACCCGATCGTCGTCCGCTCGAAGAAGTCCACCACCTCGTCCCGGACTGGATCCCACACCTGGGCGAGCGGGCAATCCGGGTTCCCCGGGCAGGGATCCACCTCAAACGGGCATTCCCGGAACGAGGCCTCGCCTTCCGTGACCCGGATGATCTCGGCGAGGGAGATCTCCTCCGCGGGCCGGGCGAGGGCGATCCCCCCACCCCGGCCCCGGGCCGAGGCGAGGATCCCCGCCCGCACCAGCGGGGGGACGAGCTTGGCCAGGTACGGCTCGGGGACCGGCCCATCCGCGGCCAACTCGCGGACCGTGGCCGGGCCGCCACCGCGCGCGGCGAGGCGGATCAGGGTCAGGATCGCATACTTGCTCGCCAGGGAGAGCCTCATCCGCTGTCTCCAGATAATCGGATCTTCTTATCGCCTTTATGATAGGGCCGACGCATCTCTTGGTCAAGGGGGGTGCCTTCCTCCGGCTTACGGGTGGGGTCCGCTGAAATATGACCGGCCCGTGCGGGCCTCCGTCGGGGCCAGTTCGACGGGCGCTCCTGGGGACCGAGCTCAGGCCAAGGGATCCTCTATCACCCGCAGGGACCAGCTTACCGTTGCTCCCTTCCGGGCCTCGCGGGGTTCACCGGTATGCGTCGCAGAGGGCTCGACCGTCATCGCCCGGGGCTCCCAGGCCGATTCCGTCTCCCCGTCCTCTCGGGAGGCCCATCGGCTCCACGTATAGCGGGTTTTGGATGCAGGGGACCGCTAACCCCCCACCTGCACGGGCCGACCGGACAGTCTATGGTCGTACGTCGGGAAGTCAACATGTCGCGGGGGCCCAGGGTTCCGTTGGTAGTTACCGACTTACGACTCCCCGGCTGTCCTTCTGGCGGAGGGGGTGGGATTCGAACCCACGGCACCCTTTGGGGGTGCACCTGCTCTCCAGGCAGGTGGCTTCGGCCGCTCACCCACCCCTCCGTGACTGGATTCTAACCATTGGATCTGGCTTCGGCAAAGCCCATGAGAACCCGTCCCCCGCTTTGCGAGAAGGCCGCGGCCAACCCTAGCCTGCTTCGGTTGCCTCCCCCAACCGTCCTCCGTACCATGCGTTGGGAAACACGGTACGTACGATGGCTTCCTCGAAGGGAGACGAGGCAAAGAAGGCCAGCGGCGGCGGGAGGAGCTGGGTAACAAGGCCATCGTGATCGCTGAACCACCTCGCTTCGTAAGTTTGGGATTGGTGGAGACCGTGCCACCCAAGGAGAGCTGATGGAGCTAAAGACACGCGGGCATCCTGCCGAGGAGCTACCGGCAGCCGTGAACAACCGGAGCCTTTTCCCCGACTATTACCTGGCCGAACTCGCGCGGGATGACCCCTTCTTCCAGGAGTCGAAGCGGGTTGCCGAGCCTGTGTGGCGCGCGATCAAGGACCTCTACGAGCGGGTGAAGGGAGAGCTCCCCACTGCCAACGAGGCCCGGACCGAACAGCTCTTCATCTACCCCGTGCTCGACCTCCTCGGGCACAGGGACTCCTACGCTGTCCAGCGTTCGTTCGACTTCCCCGGGAGTACGGGGCGTACGTCACGGCGTGGCGGAGGCTTCGCCGGAAGAACCGCCCGGGGCGGCGCGAGACCTGATGAGATGATGGGGACTACAAGGAACGGTGGCTCGTCGAGCGCACGTTCGCCTGGGTGCGCTTCCGCTGCTTCCTCGTGCGTTGCGAGAGCCTGATCTCCGTGCACGCTGCGCTCTTCATCGTGGTGTGCATCCGCACCTGCGTGAGGGTGGTTGTGAAATGGCTGCCAAGACTGTCTGCGGAACCTGGTCGACTCTGGGTTCCGCCTGAGGGGCACACCTCACTTCGTGCCCTTGTCCGGCAGCGATGGCGTTCCGTATAATGCTCTGCCTTGGGACGGCGTAAGTAGTAGGCCCCCGCCCTTGCATCCAGGGAGGGCTCGAAGAGGTGATTCATGGGCCCTAGATGGCTGTATTTGGTGGCGTAGATAGCATTGGAGAACCAGCAGCCGAACACAACGAGCTCCAGAGGAGCTCCTGGTGAGGGGGAAGACCCTGAAGACCGGAGCGTTCAGGCTGGTGTTACGCCGTCGGACCATTGTTCACCGATCGCTGCACGCCTTGACAAGGCCAGGAAGGATCTACTCGATCTTAGCCTGCGTAACCCTCTGCTGAACTATCGCCTCCTGAAGACCCGCGGCCTCAGACTGCTCAGTCCCAACGCAGCCGAGATCTTCCGGTACTTGGTTCTCGAAGAGAGGTCACTGAGTTTCCTTTCCGCTGCCCCCGAGGATGACGCAGCGGATAGGGCCAACGCCGAGCTGGAGCAGTCACCATCAGAGCCCTCTGCAGATGCGGCAGAAGAGCAAGGTAGCAGCTCGCGTCGGCGGATCATAAGGGTACGAACCCCCCACTCCAGTGAGGACCTGCAGCAGCGTCTCGTGGGAACCTATCGTTTTGCCCGCACCGCTATGGAAGAACAAGGCGTCAACATTCTCTTCGTGGTTTTGGGTATGCTGAATTGGTACGAGTCAGATTCGAGCGAAGAGCCCCGTGCGGCGCCGCTCGTTCTGGTCCCAATCACCCTGGAGCGCAGCGCTCGGGGAACAGCCTTCCGGGCCCAACATGACGGCGGTGATGTTGGGGTGAACCTATCACTCCTGACCAAGCTTAAGGCCGAGTTTGGCATAGAACTGCCGGAAGCCCCATTGTTCGAGTCAACTGACGATCTCCTAGCTTACTTCGACAAGGTGAAACGTGCCGTGGGGAATCAGGCTCGCTGGTCAGTCGACAGTGAGGCATCAGCCGTTGGCTTCTTCTCCTTCAACAAGTTCCTCATGTACCACGATCTCGATCCACATGCCTGCACTTCTGAGGAGGGTGGGCCTGGAAGCGCATTATTGCGAGCCTTGCTTGGAGAGGACTTTTCGGCAACCCCCGACGGCGCTGTTGATGAGGCTGATCTGGACAAGATCCTCGATCCACAAGAGATCTTTCATGTGTACGATGCTGACAGCACCCAGACTGCAGCCATCCTGGATGCGAGGCAAGCTCCGTGTCTTGTGATCCAAGGCCCTCCAGGCACGGGCAAGTCCCAGACGATCACCAACCTCATTGCGGAAGCTGTTGGCAACGGGAGCACTGTGCTCTTTGTGGCGGAGAAGCGGGCAGCACTCGAGGTGGTGCAACGGCGGCTGGCTAACGCGGGACTAAGCGACATCTGTCTTGAACTCCACAGCAACAAGACCGATAAGAGGGTGGCCCTAGCGGAGCTGAAGCGCACTCTAGAGCTCTGGCGGCCAAGGGAGCCGGCTGTCAGGGAGAGCGTGATGAAACTTGTCACCGACCGTGACCGTCTCAACGCTTACTGCGCTGCGATGAACACGCCTGTGGGCTGCAGCTCTACAACGCCATACGAGGCTTTGGGAAACCTTCTGAGACTGCGAAAGCTGGTCCACACCGCGGCTCTCCCCGACTCTATTAGCAACTTCTGCACTGACGGGTGGACCCTCGAGGACTTCAGGAGGCGCACCCGCCTTCTAAGGGAGATCGAGGGGCTCCTTAGGGAGATCGGGGATCCGACTGCGAACCCCTTCTGGGGAAGCAAGCGGCAGGTGTACCTCCCGAGAGATAGGGACCTGGTTTCTAGGGCGGCGACAGATGCTGAGAAGGTTTTGGTGGATCTGCTTGGGCGATGTACCCAGCTCTCGGAGGCACTCAGCGGTCGTGCAATTGAGGACCTACATGCTCTAGACGAGGCGCTTGCGATAGGCGAGGTACTCACCAGTCGACCGTGCCTCGATGGCATTGCCCTGCGACATAACGCATGGGTAACTGAGGGAGAGCGAATACTCAAACTGCTATCGATGGCTGAGCGGCTGTCAGAAATCCAGAAGAGAAGGCAGAAACAGCTTGTCCCTGCGGCGTGGCAGTATGACCTTAGGGCTCTCCAGCGCATTCATCAGGTACTTGAGCGCACCGGTCAGAGATGGTATCGGCACTTCTTCCCCGCATACAGAAAGGCCGTAGGTGAGCTGGCAACCCTCTTTGTCGGTGAGTGTCCCGCCTCTTCCCACAAGCAACTTCTTGCGGTGGTAGGGGACCTTATGCAAGCGCAGGCGATTGGCAAAGAGCTCCAGCAGGCCGACGAGCTTCTGCAAGAGATGTTTGGATCTCGGTGGTCGAACGAGGCCTCACACCTGAGCGAGCTCACTGAAGTGGCTAAGTGGCTGGTGCAGGTGCACAAGCAAATCGCTGCCGGGGAGTTGCCTGGGGACATGCTCGCTTTTCTAGAGAGAGGTGCTGATGTCGCGAGTATCGCGCGCTGCCAGGGCGAGGCTCGGGCTGTGCGCGACAGCTACATCGCTGCTCTGCGCCATGCCATCCTGACGACCCTCGATCCCGACGGGGTGGCTGATGAGCACGATCTTTGGCAACAACCGTTCGCCGTCCAGCAGAAGACACTCCGCGACTGGATGGAGAATCCTGAGGACCTCAAAGACATTGTGGACTATAATAAGTACGTAACCGATGTCGAGCAGGAGGAACTCCGGGATTGGGTCACGTTCATCCCAACATGGAAAGCGCAAGATGGCTCGCTGCCTGACCTTCTTGCCTTTGCATGGTACAACTCCGTCCTGAACAAGGCCTTTCGCGAGAGAGATGCTTTGGCTCGGTTTCGTGGGGCTCAACACAACGAAATTCTTGAAGACTTCCGCAACCTAGATCGGGAGCTCCTCAAGATCAACCGAAGCCGTGTGGCGGTGGCGCACTGGGAGCGTTGTCAGAAGGCTCGCACGGGCGGTACGTCAGGACAGGTCGGGGTAGTCATGCAGGAGTTCGGAAAGAAGCGAAGACACCTGCCGCTCCGCAAGCTCCTCGAGAAAGCGGGGAACGCCGTACAGCAGATCAAGCCAGTCTTCATGATGAGCCCGCTGTCAGTGGCAGCACTGATCCCCAAGGGGACCGTCCAGTTTGACCTCGTGATCTTCGACGAGGCAAGCCAAGTGCGCCCTGTTGATGCTTTTGGATCCATACTTCGTGGAAAAAAGGCAATCGTCATAGGCGACAAGCAACAGTTGCCGCCGACAACCTTCTTTGATAGGCTCTCTGAGCTCGATGGCGAGGATGAGGATGAGGCCCTCGAAAACCCAGCTGACATGGAGAGTATTCTGGATCTGTTCCTCGCCAAGGGAGCTCCGGAACGGATGTTGCGCTGGCACTACAGGAGTCTTCATCATTCGCTCATCGCCGTGTCCAACAGCGAGTTCTACGACAACAAGCTGGTCATATTCCCCAATCCTGTCCAACGGACGGACGATCGGGGGGTGGTGCTTCATTACAACCCCGACACGGTATACGTGCCTGGTGCCCGGAGGGCCCACAACCCCAAGGAGGCAGAAGCTATCGCGCGCGCGGTCATGCGGCACGCCATGGATTTCCCGGATCTCACACTGGGTGTGGTCGCCTTCAGTCTATCTCAGGCACACCTGATCGAGGACTGCATTGAGCGAGAGCGACGTCTGGGAGACCCCCTGGATGGCTTCTTCAACGGCCATCCCGAAGAGCCATTTTTCGTGAAGAACCTTGAGAACGTGCAGGGAGACGAGCGTGATGTCATGTTCATCAGTGTGGGATATGGGAAACAGCAGGATGGAAAGCTGTTAAGGAACTTCGGACCCCTCAACCACAAGGGGGGAGAGCGAAGGCTCAACGTTCTAATCACACGAGCGCGGTACCGATGCGAGGTCTTCTGCAACTTCCGTGCTGATGACCTCCGTCTTGAAAGAGGCGCAGAGCGCGGGGTGGTAGCCCTTAAGCGCTACCTCCAGTACGCGGAGACAGGGAAGCTTGAAGTGGTCCAGCCCTCTGATAGGGAACCCGATTCGCCCTTCGAAGAGGAGGTTGCTGAGCGTCTTCGAGAGGCAGGGTATGAGGTTCATCACCAGATAGGAACGAGTGGCTATTTTGTCGATCTCGGCGTCGTTGACCCTTCACACCCCGGCCGATATTTGATGGGAATCGAGTGCGATGGCCGCTCCTACCACAGCGCGAAGTGGGCACGGGATCGCGATCGCCTCCGCCAGGAAGTGCTGGAGGCTCGCGGCTGGAGGATTTACCGGGTATGGAGCACGGATTGGTTCAACGATCCTGAGAGAGAGGCACGTCGCCTCATTGAAGCGATCGAGAAGGCCAAGCGCACCGGTGTTCATGCTGCGCCCTCGGACGACGAAAAGTCCGATCCGGACACCAAAGCTGCTCAGGGCCGACCGGGGACGGATGGAGGCCAGGTTCAAGATAACATAGTCAGGCGCGAAGAGAGTGGACTGCGCCCCCCTCTTAAAGCCCTAGATGTTCGGATGTACCGGCAGGCCGATCTATCGTCCATCGAGTTCCAACTACGAAATGTAGCTGAGAACCTCCACCTGGTTTCTCCTCAGACCATGAGTAACTGGCTCAGGGCTGTTGTGGAAGTTGAGAGTCCCGTGCACGCCCAGATCATCTCTAAACGGATCAGAGAAGCTGCGGGACTGCAGCGGACTGGCTCCCGGATCCGCGAGGCTGTTGATCAGGCCATTCGTTCCGCCGCAGCACGCGGACTTGTGGAAAGGAGGGGCGACTTCGTCTGGACGCAGTACGCTCCCGAGACCGAACCCAGGGATCGATCCCAGCTTCCGTCGGATGAGAGGCGCATCGACTTCATAGCGCCTGAAGAGATAGCGGGTGCGATTGTCATAGTTGTCCGTGCATCGTTGGGTATTGAGATGAGTGAACTTGTCTCTGAAGTTGCGCGGGTGTTTGGCTTTGGGCGCACCTCGGCTGACATCGAGGCCGTGATCAGCGACGTTGTCAAGAGGATGTGTTCGAGTGGCCCGCTTGTCCAGAGGGGTACACACGTACACGTTCGCTCATGAGCTCTCACGATGGCCATCACGTGTGAACCGCCCCGGCTTTTCCGGAGACTTCATAGCTTGAGTCCGGCCACGAGGGCCGGATCGGGCGGAAGCTCACCCACGAGTTCATGGCCGAGCTTCGGGAGGCTTACGAACGTAGCCTGGCCAAACTCCGGCCGATCAAAGAGCGCCTGCGCCTCACCGACGCCCTCATCGACCAAATCGTCTACCGCCTCTACGGCCTCACCCCCGAGGAGATCAGGATCGTGGAAGAAGGGAGCGGTGAGGGGAAGTGAAGCGAGATGTATGAGTTCAGCTGTTGTACAGTAGGGGTCAGGTCTCCATTGTTGGTGTTTCCTCGCCTCTGCCACCCGGTTGGCGATGACGCTCACCGTCGAGTAGTACAACCCCAATGCATTCGCCACTTCCTTGAGAGTGTACCCGGAACGGCTTGGTAAATCCGCTCATTCTGATCGGAGTTGTCCTTGATGCCGGAAAAGAGCTCCTCTAGTTTGGGCCGGGTCACCAGCCTCTCTCTTCGAGGAATCTCCACCACGGGGGCCCTCCCCCGCAGTAGCGGTTCCAGCGCCTCCACGAACCGCTCCGTCCCCAGGATCACCCCACCGCGAAGGGCGGCCCAGACGTCGATCCCGCTCCCCTCCTTGACAAACTTCCGATGTTCCTTCTCCGCCCGAGCACGGTCCTGGTGAAATTGGGACAATATCCAATCCGCGGCAAGAAAGTCCGGGGTTTCTTCTGCCCCGGCTGTTGCTCGGTAGCTGCTCCACCGCCAAGCGCCAGCCAAAAGTGAAGACCTGCCCCCTGCGCTGTGCGTTCAAGAAGCTCAACCGGTCTTCGTCGTCCAGGAAGATATCCTGGCGGTCATTACCACGGCTTTTGATGTGGTACACCGCGCCCTCATATTCGATGCGTAACGGGCGTGCCATGCGACGAGTATATCGCGCCTAACACAAAAGGTGAAGACCTGACCCCTTCACACTCATTGATTTTCATCTATTCGGATGAAGTGAGTAGTCAACAATCCGACTCATTAGTATGCCGTTCTCCCCTTTGCGGATTTCATCCTGCATCACTCCAACGACATCGAATCCACATGCTTTGAAGAAACGAGAGGATCTCACATCACTTTCTGCCGTTATCAAGCTGACTTTCCAATAGCCTTTCGTACGGGCTTCACTGATTATATGGTTCACTAGTGTACGCCCTATGCCTTGACGCAGATTCTTCTGCGCAACCGCTATTTGGTCTATCCAGCCACCTGCTGGCCATTTCCTGAGATTGCAGTACCCGACGATGTCTTCACCTATTTCTGCAACCAACACTGTCGCCTTCTGAGAGATACTTGCTTTTGCCAAGGCTTCGGCGTTAGCCATCCAGTCAAAGGGATAGATCTGGAAAAACGCTTGCTCCGCGATTACCGCCACCTTCTGGACGTCGATAGGCACCATATTTCGAACATCTACTCGATTCACTGAAGAAATCTCCCGAATATCACAATCGGCCTAGTTTCAGTATATACCAATGTCTAATTCCCTATAGCCCCTCTTGGTCACGTCCCGTCAAGTGGTGGAGATTGGGTTCCTCGTCGGTAGTGACGAGCTAGACGGCGATCACCTCCTTCGGGACCTCCAGAGCGGGGACTTCCGGGTTCTTCGGGGAACCCCGGTAGCGGACCGCCATTGACCCCAGGCTGAAGTAGCGGCGCA